>Ga0208692_1000013_pt1 | contig 267448 bp, 271 predicted proteins | sample June2015DPH_20_1_3_FD_184721 | JGI IMG/M metagenome (GOLD analysis project Ga0208692, IMG submission 184721) | Peatland microbial communities from SPRUCE experiment site at the Marcell Experimental Forest, Minnesota, USA - June2015DPH_20_100... | ecosystem: Environmental > Terrestrial > Soil >... | reverse complement strand
TCGACAATGCCTTCGCCATCATCGTTTTTCCAGTTCCAGACGGGCCAAAAAACAGAATGTTCTTCGGAGCCCACCTGCCGAAGCTTTCCGGATCTTTTAAGTATCTTTCGATAAGTCTACATTTCTTTTTGGCACCCTGTTGTCCGACGATGTCCTCGAGCATTACACCTGCAGCAATTTGAGGGATGTTATTCTCCGTCTCCTGTACCACGATTACCGTTGATTTACCAATCGTCGCGTGTTTAGGTTCGACATTCATAATCTCAAAAGCAAAATCCGGATACATCCTCCGATCGAACAAGTAGTCACCTTTCTTCACCGAAGCACCAAACCATTGCTCTTTCGCGTAATAATCGAATACTCGGGGTTCGCTTATCTCTGGGTGCTCGAAATCACTCTTCATCGGGTACCCTGCGGGCTTTAAAACAATGAATTTGGCAGAAGTCGTCGAAGCTTTGATAGCTGAGTCGCTCATTTTTTCTCTCTTGAGTGAACTTATAAGAGTCAAGGATTAAAATATTTATGATGCCCATGCAAAGTATTCGAGCTTTTGTTGGAATTGACCTCGATAGTGAGACGCGAGAGAAACTCCATACTATCCAACGTGACCGACTGAAAATAGACCAATTCCCATCGGTAAAGCCGGTAGATCCATGCATAGCCCACATAACGTTAAGCTTCCTCGGGAACATCACATCTTCCAAGCTCTCGACCATTACTGAAGCACTAAGCTCTATCTCGTATCGCCCTTTTTGCGTAACACTTAGAGGCATTGGCGTCTTTCCGAGCATGAAAAGAATAAGAGTCATACACGTAGGATTGAGCGACTCTGAAGACATGAAAACATTACACGACCTAATCGTTGAAGCACTGAAGGGAATGCAAGGACCGGACAAGAAATTTGATCCACACATCACCTTAGGAAGGGTCAAGCGGAACGTTCCTACAGAGTTAAACATGTTAGCTGCCACAATAGCCCCCCTTTCTACGTCTGTCGTCGGCTATCTCAATGTTTCCTCTTTTCAACTAAAAAGAAGCACGCTGACTCCTAATGGCCCCATATATGATACGCTCGAGGAATTTCGATTATGAAGAATGAGCTCGCCCGAGTGCAAGCGGAGGTGCTGAAAAGAATAAGACCCTCCCGCGATGAGCGTGATCGTCTGCATCGAGTTACACTACAGGTGATTTCAACAGCGCAGAGCGCCATTAAAAGCCGGAGCTTAAAAGCGACTGTACAAGTAATTGGCTCTGCAGCGCGAGACACGTGGATCTCTGGCGATCGGGATATCGACATATTCATTGGATTTGACATTAGCACCTCGCGCGAAGATCTTGAACGCTACGGACTAGAGATAGGGAAAGAGGTAGCAGTACAAGGCTACGTCATAGGCTTTGCGGAGCATCCGTACGTAAAAGCACGCTGTGGCGATTTCGCTATCGATGTCGTACCTCATTACAATATCGAAAATACAAACCAACTGCTCTCAGCAGTCGACAGAACGCCGTTTCATCAGCGATACGTAAGTGAACACCTCGGCGCAAGACACGATGATGTAAGGTTGCTGAAACAATTTCTAAAGGGAGCGGGGATATACGGCGCAGAACTGCGCGTCAAAGGATTCTCTGGGTACCTCTGTGAGCTTCTCGTCATCAAGTACGGCTCCTTTAAGGACGTGTTGTCAAATGCGCGAGATTGGAAAGTGGGAACGTGTATTAGCTTGACCGGTGAACACGCTCGGAGCTCCTTCGGGAGCCCTCTTGCGGTTATCGACCCTGTAGATACAAAGCGAAATGTAGCTGCTGCTGTCTCTCTAGATAGTTTCTCTCTGTTTATTGATTCTGCAAGGAGCTTCCTAGAACGGCCATGCACAGAGTATTTTTTCCCCCCCGAGATCGTTCCCCTCGATACCAGCGCCTTCCGTGCAATTGCAGATAAGCGAAAGACAGCGCTTTTCGGGGTGAAGTTCAATTTGCCAAACCTCGTCGATGACATTGCTTACCCACAGCTCGAGCGAGCGCATAAAGGAATATTGGTTGCGCTGCTGCGACACGGCTTTTCAGCGCTGCGAGGGGATATCTACTACGATCGAGGCGAAGCGCTCCTGCTGTTTGAAATGCTCGTTTGGCAACTCCCTTCAGTAGAGAGACACGCAGGTCCGCCGGTGGAAAAAAAGCGACACGCGAGCAAGTTCAAGAAGAAATACTTAGAAGACGCCTCAGTGCTTGCAGGACCGTTCATTGAAGACGGTCGCTATGTAGTTGAGCTTCATCGTAGATATCTAACCTTCCCCGAATATATAACGACGGAGTTTAGAAACATCCGAACCAGTAAAGCAATAGTGCAAGCTATGGAAAAGGGATTTAAGATTCTCAAAGACGAAGAGCTCCTCGAAATCGACGGAATGCGGCTTTTTTTGAGCCGCTATTTTAACAAGACGCTCAACAACTGCGATTAGAATCACAGCTGCCAGTACTCCGATTGTATCGTGATCGCCTTGTCGACTCGATCACAGACGTGCTTTGATACGCCCTGATCAACCGCGTCGTCGTTGATTCTAGTCGGAAAATCGAACAGTGATCCGCATACCGCGAGCACAGAATCTGCAAGCGCTTGGAGATTATAACCGCCCTCTAAACAGGCGATGACTTTTCCTCGTGGGGTTGCTGATTTTATCCGCTCGGTCAACCCTCTGAATCCGTCGGAAGTGACAAGCATACCTCCGATTGGATCTGCATAGTGTACATCCTGACCGGCAGATATGAATGTGAGCTGAGGTTCAAACTGCTTAGCTATTGGAATGAAAAGGTGATCATACGCGTAGAAGAAGCTTTCGTCGTTGACGCCGGGACGCAGTGGTAGGTTCACCGTGAACCCCTCTCCTTCCCCCGATCCGACCTCCTCAAAATCGCCCGTTCCCGGATAAAAAGGCTGTTGGTGCGTCGAAGCGTACAAGACGTGCGCGTCATCATAAAAAGACGCTTGCGTTCCGTTCCCGTGATGCACGTCCCAATCGACTATTAAGATTCGGTCGATGTCGTGATGAGAGAGGGCGTACTTTGCCGCGCAAGCAACATTGTTAAAGATGCAAAAACCCATAGCTTTGTCGCGGACTGCGTGATGGCCAGGTGGCCTAACGACCGCCACGGCGTTGCTCGCGTCTGCTGCAACTGCATCAACTGCGCAAATAGCACCCCCTACGGCCAATAGCGCCACGTCATAGCTTTTGGATGAGCAGTACGTATCCAAATCAAGCCAACCGCCGCCGGCTTGCGCGAGCTGTCTCACGCTGGCGACATAGTTAGGATCGTGGTTAGCCCGAACCTGATCTACAGTGGCTTTTGCCGGTTTGACTCTCGGAATACGTCGTGCGTGTTCATCTTCCTGTATCCGTTCAATGATCGCATCCATTCTGCTACTAGATTCGATATGGTTACCCGTATCGTGATCCTTATAAACAGCATCGTAGACGATCGCGCCTGCCGCCATGATAGTGAGATAACTAGCCAAGATTATTAACGTTCCCTTTTTGACGCTTGCAGAAGTCGAAAAAGCGTTTTATTGGTCCGGAGTTAGATTAATTTACTTGTAAACCGCATTAATCGTTGGAAAAATGAGTTCTGTTAAAGTCGAAGACTACATGACACGCGACGTAATTACCGTTAAGGCAACGGATACAGTTAAAGACGTAATAAGCCTCATAAAAAGCACAAAACACGACGGGTTCCCTGTAGTCAAAGACAAGAAGATAATCGGGTACGTTTCAGCACTCGACATCTTGCTTTGCGACCCCTCGGTCAAAGTCGCCGATATTATGTCCGTAAATTTGGTCGTTGCTCGTTGTGACATGGACTTGTTTGACGCCGCACGTGTGCTTTTTAGATCGGACAGCAAGAAACTGCCCGTAATTGACGATAACGGCTTTGTACTCGGTATCATATCAACGACAGATGTTATTCGATCGCAGATCGAACGCGCCACCCCCGACAAAGTGTGGAAGCTTATGCGAACGCTACGAACGATCCACAAAGTCCAGGTTGAAGAGCACTTCGGCCAAGTAAAGGTCCTTGATTTAGTTCCGACACAATCAAAGATATTCGCCGACGAACTCGAAGGTAGGAGATATGAGCTTGAAAAAGGTCTTGCAGAACCTTTGATAGTCATCCAAAAGCGTCACAAGACCTTGCTGGTCGATGGACATCACCGGGCAGTCGCAGCTCAAGGCCTCGACATTAGAGAGGTCGACGCTTATATCATCACGATGGAGCGCGACGTACCTTTGGGCATGGAGCGAACGGCTGAGAATATCGGCCTCAGATCACTGGCTGATATTCAAATACTCGAGAGTAGTAGCCACCCGCTCATTGAAATTACGCGAAGAAGCGGCTCTCGAAACGTATGATCTTAACACAAACATCAAAGAATTGAAATCTTTCTCAGCACGTCTGTTCGCGTAATTACTCCTTTCGGAGAACCGTTGGCTGTCACTATTAGTCGGCCGACGTCGTGTTCCTGGAACAAACGCATGGCCTCATGAACAGGCCTATCTTCTTCAACTGAGAACCAGCTTCGGCTCATAATATCCCCGGCTGAACCGGAGTTTCCGGCTGCGACGGCCTTTCCTAGATCCTTCAACGTGACCACCCCGACGATTTGGTCGCCCCGCTTCACTGGCGCCCCGTGAATATTGCTGTCAATTAAAATCTTGGCGACTTGTTGAAGGGGTGCTTCAATATCGATGGTGACTAAAGCGTTCGAGGCATATTCGCTTACCGGCGCCTTTGGGAGAGATATCATCTCAGAGACCAGAATAATGACTTTGTTTTCTGCGTCGTTTCTGCCGCAAACGGTGCCTTTTAGGGTTAGCTTGTTCACGGGGGTTGGCCCGAGCTTAAGCTTGTCACCTACATCGAACTCCCGGACGTTTCCAACTACCTTGATCGCTGCACTGCACACGTCTGGATGGGCAACCGTCATAAAATCGATTTCTTCTATCAAGATATCGCTCATCTCAGCATCATTCTTGATTAGAACGACGTGAGCCTCTTCCGCCATCGTGTCCAATTCCAGTTCCCGATATGCCGCGCTGGTTGCCTTATATCCGCCTTTAGGCCCTGGAACACCTTCGACAAGCTGAAGCGCTTTCAGCGATTGCATTTGATTTCTTATCGTGCCTGGGTTGCGACCAAGCATCTGAGCTATCTCTTCTCCTCTAATTGAGCGCGAATCTCGTCGATATAGACTTACGAGAGCGCTTAAAATCTCCTTTTGAACAGAAGTCAGTTCCATAGCTTCAATTAATATGATTAATTATGAGATATAAGTTTTATTAGCTTGGGACGTTTAGGAATAAGAAATGTTCAATATTCCGACCGTTCCTACATCACAAGAGTTGCTGGATAAAGCATTCAGAAAAAGTGTCCGTGCGAGAACAGGAAAGTCGCCAGGGCGAACTGCAGAGAAGGCAATGATACTGACCGCGTCAAATATCCTCGCGGACAATCTTCGAGCTGTAGTAAGGCGATTTCCGAACCTTGACGAGATCGACCCCTTCTATGCAGAGACAATCGATGTAGTTGTCGGAATGGACCAGCTCAAGATGTCACTTGCTTCTGTCAGTTGGGCAGCGACAAAAATCCATCAGCTATCGAGGGCTGCGATCGCTAAGATGCCTCGAGCGCCTGACGCAAAAGCGGTCCGGAAGCAGACGTTTGGACGAGCAGCGTCTATTATGAGAGAGATACGGCCGGATCTCGATTTCCTGAATGACGCTCGAAACACAATCAACGCATTTCCTGCTTTGGTGGACGAGCCGACTATACTCGTCGCTGGATATCCCAACGTGGGCAAATCAAGTTTTGTCGCATTTGTAACCAGCGCCACGCCCGAGATTGCACTCTATCCCTTTACAACAAAAGGGATTATTGTAGGGCACATAAAGTACCGAGACGAGCGTTATCAGATTGTCGATTTGCCTGGGCTGCTTGATCGCCCTCTCCTCAAAAGGAACCCTATTGAACTTCAGGCAATTTCGGCTCTCAAGCACCTTGGAAACGTCATATTGTTTCTTGTTGACCCGTCAGGCACGTCTGGATACGAAGTGGCAGATCAACTTAATCTTTTACACGAGTTACGGTCACTTGTTGCGCTCCCATTCATAGTCGCAGCAAACAAGACAGACCTCGGGGCGGCAGAACCAGTCGACGAATCGTTTAAGATCTCTACAAAAACCGGTGAAGGAATCACACAGGTCCTAAAAGCCTCAATTGATCTCGCTAACCGCGGACACCGGCTCTCCAAAACGTTTGAGGGTAACAAAGCTAGCTGAAAGCTAGAACGGTTTAACTCCTACAATGTAGCTAGCGATCAGAAAGCCGCCGATTGCACCTGAATTCAAAAAGGGCAAGCCTGCTTGAGGTTTTCCTTTAAGAACGAACCACATCAGGGCCACATAACCCACAATTGTACCAGCTGCTGCTCCCAAAGCAGGCACGTTGATAAACCCGATTGCTGGTGCACTCATAAAAGAGTTTGCAGATATCACCAAAACAGTTGGAATGACGGCATCACCGAGCCCCATAAAGAACGCTTCGCGTTTCTCAAACTTTTCTTCACCCGATACTTGTGAAGCTTCCCGTGCCCATTTGACGTGAGAATACCCCCTGTTTCGAGGGAGTACGAACAACACTGGCAACTTTAGGTCTACCACGCCCTCTGCGAGGCTAATCATATGCTTAGTCTCGTATACTGCCACAAAGTCGTAGATGCCGAGCGCAACCAATAGCACCAATGCAGGCACAACGGCAAGAGAGATGCCAAAAATTGCGGCTGCGCCGGCACCAATCAAGATCCCAACAACGTCTATCACCCACCATTCTGGATAATAAAACAGAAAAAAAGCAGTCACTGCTGTTGCCGCTATTGCTATAAGCCACCCTGTTTCAGTGAGATTGAGGAGGACAGACGAGTAGACAAAGTAAAGGGTTGAAATGATCACGAGGCCCATAATGAGCTGTATCACCCAACGTCTCCCCAATTTTATTATAAGGAGTAAAAAGGCCGTAAAAACCAAAACAAGCAGAACGTAGTATAGCGGATTAAAAACCGATTCCGGATCGCTGAACGCTTTAATGTCCGATGCCTGAAACGGGTGAGCTAATAGAAGCGCGACCCCCTGTATGGCAATGATGAACAACACCATTGCAAATGGCGAAATACGCTTCAGCATCTCATTCAATTAGATACACCACGCTCCAGCCGAAAGCCACAAACGCAAGCACTAAAAGCAGCTAAATCAGGGCCCACTGCTACCTTGGCCGTATGCGCGCTTCTGGTATAAAGAGTTGCGGCCACATAAGCGTTCCGCCCAAGATTCGGAGAGGTCCCAACGGCAGGATCCCTAGAAAAGCTGCTAGAAGCCGAAAAACGTTACCTAAAGAGAGTCGCGGGTCAGTTCCGTACCCTGCCTCGCTGCCCCTTTAGAGCTCACGAGGTATTACCCGTGCATAGATTTAATTCAGCTGCTCACATACCCCCAACTGTGCAGAGTTGATGGTATGGGAGTTCCAATCGGAGATCTGCTTCCGCGGACTAAAATAGAACTAGAACAAATAGACAGCGTCGCCATTGACGCTTTCAATGCCATATATCAGTTCTTGAGCATCATCCGCCAAAGGGACGGAACGCCGTTAATGGACGATGCTGGGAGAATTACCTCTCACCTCTCGGGGCTATTCTATCGAACCGCGCATATCATCGAAGCAGGAGTGCGGCCCGTCTACGTTTTTGATGGCGAACCGCCGGAATTGAAGAAGGACACCGTGATCAAGCGCAAAGTAACGCGAGAGCGTGCTACTCAAGAGTGGCTGCAGGCACGGGCAGAGGGGAGGGTGGACGCTTTTAAATATGCACAAGCGTCAGCTCGACTTGACGAGCAGGTTCTCGAAAGCTCGAAGGCCCTTTTGCGTTACCTAGGAATCCCTGTGGTCAATGCGTCGAGCGAGGGAGAGGCACAAGCGGCGTACATGACAAGCAAAGGAGACGTCTCATTTACAGCATCTCAAGATGCTGACGCGCTGCTCTTTGGAACGCCCCGACTAGTGAGAAACTTGACTATAACGGGGCGACGCAAACTCCCCGGCAAAAATGTGTACGTCCACATCAGCCCTGAATTATTCGAGCTTGACGACATTCTTGCCTCTTTAGAGATTAATCGCGAGCAGCTAATTGAGGTAAGCATCCTCGTCGGAACTGATTACAACAAAGGGGTGAAAGGGATAGGACCAAAAAAAGCCTTGAGGATGGTTAAGAGCTTTGGCATTCAACGAGTGCTGGATAATCTCGGGGAGAGCCTTGACTACGAGCGCATTAAACAATTCTTCCTCGACCCTGATGTCAACCACGAGTATGATCTAAAGTGGGCGCCAGTAAAAGAGGAGGAGCTAATTAGTTTCCTTTGTGACGAGCACGATTTCTCGAGAGAGAGGGTTGAAAACACTTTGCAGAGGATCACTGGTGTTCAACACGAAGCAGATCAGAGATCGCTGGCCCAGTGGCTGTAAAACAAGTCTGTAAGCCTAGAAACGGAGGCGATTCGCAGCTTCGTCGTGAGGCGCTTCCGGGAACCCGTATTTTCCAACGAGCAAAACGAAGGCGACTGCGCCGTGTGCTTCCTTTGCTATCTGACGGTTTTTGCGAACCAAGTACAGTTCCTGAAACTCTTTTCCCAAAGGTATTACCATACGACCCCCCGCCTTCAACTGGGCGAGCAGCGGGGGCGGAATCTCGGGAGCCGAACAAGTCACAAGAATCCTATCAAAAGGAGCTTTTTCCGAGAGTCCTAAAGATCCGTCTCCCGTGATGATCACTACGTTCGCGGGCAACAGCTTGCTCGCATGCTCCGCTAATGCCTCAAATCTCTCGATTGTGTAGACGGTTCCTTTGCCTGCAAGCTCCGCTAGTACAGCCGCGTGATAACCTGAACCAGTGCCTATCTCGAGCACGTGAGATCGGGGCTCAACGCATAAGAGGTCACACATAATAGCTACCATATGCGGAGCAGAAATCGTCTGCTCTTTGCCGATAGGCAGCGGCTCATCGCGGTACGCGTAATCACGCCAGTTCTGCGGCACGAAGTCTTCGCGTCTCACCGCGCCCATTGCACATACTACGCGCTCGCTTATGCCTCGATGTCTCAAGCCTCTCAGAAGTGACGCCCTGTCGAGTTCCAACGGTGTCGTACTTACCTCCTAAACGCCGGCTTGCGCCCGGCCTGTGATATCTGATTTCGATCGGCACTTCTTCTGGTTGTCCCTTCGACGTACACCCTCCCGACGTCCTTTGCTTGTGCGTACTGCCCGGCCTGGTCAAGAACGGGTCCTCGCTTGACCTTGATGCGGGAAATCTTTCCGAGCTGTTCTTCGGTTCCGACGACGAATTTTTTTTCGCCATCAAACGGAACTTTATGTGATCTCGTTGTCTTGCCTGTGTGAACGGCTATCTTAACGACTACCTTATCGATTTTCTGAGCCCAAAGGACTCGAATCGACTCGGCTTCTGCTTCCGCCATTCGGACCCCGTCGCTAAGTTCGATAGCAGTTATCCGCACAGCATCAATCGACGAGTTCTCTACGATGACCTCATCTCCTGTGTGCAACCATTCGCGAGCTCCCAACTCAAACCAGCCCACATGAGATTGGTCATGGTAGCTCACGACAACTCTAAGCTTGAGGGCTGTGGGACGATGCGGGGGTTCTACATGCTGCGTAGCGTGACACGCGGTGCATCGAACCACGAGCTTCTTACCTGTGTGCAAGACTTCGTGCAGTACCTTTTTATCCGGCGAACACGAAGGACACTCAACGTAAGTCTCTCGATTCATCATCGGTTAGCTGATACTACTTACAGAAGTATATATACGGAATATGTTAATCGACACGATACGAGCCAAAGGCCATCACAATATCAAGGCGACACACAAAACGACGCTTCAGATTACCACAGATGAACAGATCTCTAAAAGGGCGGACTGCATTATCGCAGTTTCGGCCGACAAATCGTTCAGCGATCTGGCAAACGAAGTCAAAACTGCTTTGAGCGCTAACGCAGCGACAGTCCGTTTGACGATATGGGCAGGGCACGCGAGCGAGGTGATAACTGGTTTCGGGAACACCGATCTCACGCACTCAGACGCTACCGATATGGTCGTAAGAAAGAGCACATTTACATCCGGAAGGACGTTAATGATCGGCGCAGACAAGGCAGCTGCAGATCTCGATCGCAAGTTTGTCGAAAAGTTGAAGAAGCCTGAGGACATAGTTATAACTATAGAAGTTGATTTTTAACAGCGCCATTCGCGTGTGCATTTTCGATTTAGTGCAATTTTGTGGATCTTTGCCGATTATCAGCATATAGATAGGTTTAAATACAAACGTAAAGAATTAGAGAGTGTTTACTGGTTTTTGTTTACTATTTGCTGAGGTAGTAAAATGACTAATGTCGATCAATATAAAGGCACGACTACCATTGGTATAGTTTGTAAGGACGGCGTTGTGCTCGCATCAGAAAGTCGCGTAACCATGGGCAACTTCATATCCAGCAAAGAAGGCAAAAAGATATACAAAATTGATGATCTTGTGGGGATGACAATCGCTGGCGGTGTCGGCGATGCACAGAGCCTCGTGCGTACGATAACCGTAGAGGCCAAACTATACAAGATGCGGCACGGCAAACCGATGACTGTCGCAGCAATAGCCACTCTGCTATCGAACATTCTGAACAGCAACCGATACTATCCGTATTTTGTGCAACTAATGATAGGCGGCTTCGACAAGAATGCCTCTTCCCTCTACTCTTTAGACGCTGTCGGAGGTCAAATTGAAGAACGCCTTGCTGCAGCGCAAGGCTCGGGATCCCCGATGGCTTTTGGCGTTATGGAAGATCGATATACAGAAAAAATTCTTACTGAAGAGGGCGTGGACCTCGCTATTAGAGCGCTTTCGTCTGCAATGAAAAGAGATTCGGCTTCAGGAAACGATATGCGCATCATAAAGATAACAGAAACTGGATATGTTGAAGTGGGTAGTGATGAAATAGACAAAAGAAAAGCCGCCCTTGCAATTTAAGCATTAATTATTCACTAGCTTTTATTATCGTATTTTTTTTTATTTTTGCGGAAGTCGCGTAATGCCAGTTGAAGAAGCACTTACTGATTTGAAACAACGCGTCAAAGAGCGGTTGCCCTCCAACATCAAGATTACTGAACTTGAGTTTGAAGGGCCCGAAGTCGTGATCTACACTGATGATCCGAGAGCGTTCGCAGACAACGGCGAGATAGTTAAGAAACTCGCCCGAGAACTGCGCAAACGCATAGTAGTAAGGCCAGATCCGCGCGTTTTGGCAGATCCCGAGACGTCAATACAGGAAATAAGCAACATCGTGCCCGAGGAAGCGGGTCTTACAAACCACTATTTTGACCTGGACACCGGCGAGGTCGTCATAGAAGCCAAGAAGCCAGGACTCGTAATTGGACGGCACGGTGCCACTCTTCGTGAGATTACCAAACAGATAGGGTGGACGCCTCGAGTCGTGAGAACACCTCCGATCGAATCGGTTACCGTGAAAGAGATACGCCAGTACTTGCGGTCTTTCAGCGATGAGCGCAAGGAGCTTCTCAAAGCGATGGGGAGAAAGATTCATCGAGAGGTTACTTCGAAAGACCAATGGATACGCACCACGACCCTCGGCGGATGTCGGGAAGTAGGCAGAACCTCCTTTGTGCTGTCAACTCCTGAATCGAGGATTCTCATAGATTGCGGCGTGAACATGGGGTCAGAAGACAGCGCTACGCCTTACCTGTACGCTCCAGAAGTAAGCCCTCTTGACCAAATTGACGCGGTTATCGTCACGCACGCACACCTCGATCACGCAGGGCTCGTTCCACTTTTATTCAAGTACGGCTATGATGGTCCAATATATTGTACTCCGCCAACGCGGGACTTGATGTCGCTTCTGCAGCTCGATTATATTGACGTTGCTGCTCGTGAGGGACGTAAAATCCCTTACGATTCTGCCAAAATACGTGAAGTCATTAAACATTCAGTCGCATTGAACTACGGCGGAGTGACCGACATAGCACCTGATGTCCGATTGACGTTTCACAACGCAGGACACATCCTAGGATCGTCGATAGCTCACTTTCATGTAGGAGAAGGGCTCTACAACGTCGCTTTTACAGGAGACTTCAAGTACGAACAGAGCAGGTTATTTGACCCTGCAGTCAACAGCTTTCCGCGACTTGAGGCGCTCATAATGGAGGCGACGTATGGAGGACCGCACGACCAAACCCCCTCTAGACGCGATGCGGAGAACAAACTGTACTCCACCATACGGCACACTCTGTCAAAGGGCGGCAAAGTACTCATACCGGCATTCGCGGTGGGACGCAGCCAAGAGGTTATGATCGGTCTCGAGGAAGGAATTCGGAGACATATAATCGATGAAATCCCGGTATACCTTGACGGCATGATTTGGGAGGCTACCGCCATTCACACGACGTATCCTGAATACCTAAACAATGATTTGCGAAACATGATATTTCATGAGGGCATGAATCCATTCCTCTCAGATAGCTTCGTACAAGTGGAGCAAAACATGCGTGACGACATAGTGAAGGGGGAGCCCTGCGTTATTCTTGCCACCTCAGGTATGCTGAACGGCGGCCCGGTAATGGAATATCTAAAAGCGCTTGGACCACAGGAAAACAACACCTTAGTATTCGTCGGGTATCAAGCAGAAGGGACGCTCGGCCGGCGTATACAAAAAGGGTGGAAAGAAATACCCATTTCAAATAACGGCAAAACAGCCACGATGCAAATAAATATGAATGTCGAAACGGTTGAAGGATTCTCTGGACACTCGGACCGACAACAACTGATCGAATACGTGAAGCGACTAAACCCCCGGCCGGAAAAGATTATCACGAGCCACGGCGAAGAAAATAAGTGCCTAGATTTGGCGAGCACAATATACAAGAAGTTCAAAATCGAAACCAGAAGCCCAATGAATCTTGAAACTATTCGATTTCTGTAAGTTTAATAAGTTTGATAGACGTCGCGAGACGTCTCTTGAAAGTAGTCACATAAATCTGTAAGCGGGCATTTCCAGTGCTGCGGGCGCCGCGCGATGCATACTTCTCTGCCAAGTCTAATTAAAGCTATATGGGCGAACTTTCGCTTCCCGGGCGGTATTTCATTTTCTAAAGCCGCCTTGACGGCATTATAGCCTCCTTTCTGCGGAGCCAGTCCGATACGTCGCGAGACTCTGAAAACGTGTGTGTCGACAGGGATGATGTTAAAGTCGCGAGCAAAAAGGAGGACCACATCTGCTGTTTTTGGCCCAATGCCCTTGACCTGCTGGAGCCTTTCTTTAGCAGATTGATAGCTGCCACCGATGAAAGACCACGTATCGCCTTCGTACTTTCCCATTATTTCGCTGGCCACCGCGCTTATGCTTCTAGCTTTAGTCTCGTACAACCCCGCTTGTTTAATTGCGCGCTCTATGTCTTGCACATCTGCTAAAGAGATGGCCTCAACGGTCTGATATGTTGAAAAAAGATTCCGAAAGGCTGCTCTAGAATTTGCTGAAGAGGTGTTCTGAGACAGGATCGTATCCACTATTAGCCAAAACGGCTCGTTTCGTTCCCGCCAAAAGTCGTCGTCGAACGTAATGTTGCCGAATAGCGATTCGAGTCGCTGTACGACGAGCTCTCCTTTCTTCGTGTTAGTCATGGTGGTTATCTCAAAAACATGTAAGACAGTGCCTTTAGATTACTTCTGAGCATCTATAAGCGCTTGCTATATCATGCATCTTGTTCAATAACAAACATAATAATTGGACGGGGACGCTAGGCCAGTTTTGAGACAATACTCAATCGCTATCAGCATCACCAAGTCTACCGAGCCTGCTTTTACATATTAGCTACCATAGTGAGACCCCATTTCAGTATAGAAGCAATCGAGATCGCCTGGAGTCATATTAGTCATCAAGGCGGTAGATGCAGTAATGTCCCTCTTCGTCGTAGAACCAACCGTAGTTGCCCCGCTCACTTAACGGCCCCTCCGGCTCATAGTCGTAGGTTGCAAGGCACAGGGCTTGGACCGCCGATTGCTGTGCGACCTGCAGGCTGAAGTCAGGAACGCCACTGAAGGTGAGTTCGGATTTGAAAACGTCGAGTTCAGCGATGAGCTCGGGGCAAGGAGGGTAAGAGATAACGCGCTCTCGTATGAGCATGCCGAGGTTCTCATACGCCGCCGCCAGTTCCTTGGAGGTAAACTTGATGCGCTCTGCGTACACTTCTTTGCGCTCTGCAGCCCTCAATATGGCTTCGTCATAACCATCGAAGGCCCTTACCTCGGCTCTATAGAGAAACGACAGCTCAAACACCCTCGCGATCTTTTTCTCGGGAGGGGTGCGCTCGAAAATCACGACCGCGTTCTTTTTAAGATCGTACAAAACGAGGGTGCTGTTCTCGTCGAAGCGGCCCGGGATCCATCCGATGACGTAGTCGTGTCCGTCTCGCCGTCGCGTATCACCGTTTTCGACGATGCACGCTTTTGATTCGGGAAAAAGCGCTCCTCGCAGCTGATTGAGCGCTAACGTCGTCGCATCGACCTGATCATCGTGTGCGCCGCTGGGGAAGGTGAGAAGTTCGTGCACGTATTCGCGCACCCACTCATAGGCGCCGTAGTCGGGCCGGGGCAGATACACGTTGCCAGAATGCCAGAGCGGCACGCAGTTACGCGCCCGAAGCTCTTTTGAGTCTTTCACGGTGAGCGGGATAAGGCCCGGGATCTCGTGTTTGAGGTGTGAGCAGAGGGCGACGCCGAGGGTCTGCGCTTCCACGAGCTTCGCCGTCGATTCGGGCCATTTCGCTGAAAGGTCCCGTATTGTCTGCAGGGTTTCGTCAAAATCGAATCTACCGCGCACCTGATCGAGCAAATAGAAGTCGGCGCCTTTGCGCCCCCAGACCTGCCCGACTACGTAATCTGAGCTCGCGCTCTTCGTCTGCGCGGTGTCCCACGACTGAACTATGGTGTCCATCACAGGACGACGATTCACGTCATAGTACTGCACCCACCCCTCTTTAAACACGGCCGCCTCATTCTGCATGAACTCGCAGCAGTACTCCTGGGCGAACCACCACTCGCCGATGGCGCGCCGCTCTTGTTCGAGAAACTCTTTTGAGATGCGCGGGCACTGCTCGGCCGTCACCTTGACCCTGAGCCAGTTCGGCTCTCCGTCCCACGCATGCCAGAATATGCCGCGCCTGCCGCGTGGCGTGCTCAACATGATAAGCCTCCCTTGAGAGACGGCGAGCATGGGCCGCACCGAGTAATAGAGCTCGTCTGAGACTTGTGCGGCCTCGTCAAGGAGCACGAGAGACGGACTGCTGAAGCCACGGGTGGTCGACTCTGAGCCCGGCAACGCGACGATGCGACTTCCGTTCCTGAACTGGAGCGCCGTTGTGGAATCAGCGCGGCTGCCACCGGGCCTGCCGAGCTTGCGATAGAAGTCGATAATCTTCTTGAGAAGCTCTCCAGACTGCCGCTGTGACGGGGAGAGGACGAGGATCAGCGACCCGGCGTGCACGAGGGCGTGGAAGAGCGCGAGAACGGCGACGATGGTCGACTTCCCGGACTGCCGCGCGCAGTTGAGGATGATGTACTTGTCTGGTGACGACAGAAGGTCGCGCTGCCACGGATCAGGGTCGATACCCAGCAGCCTCGCGAACGCGACGGGATCGTCGGGGATTTGCGTTTGGGTTGTGGCTTTGTCCCTCACGTGATACGCGCGACGCCGTTCCAGTCGGCTAATTCGCGATCGGTGCTGGCTCATTTCCCCTCTCCTCGAGCGCAGCAATCCGTCGCTCGTGGTTGGTGATCTCGATGACCCGCAGGCCGATCTCCACGGCTCGCAGCTTGATCCTCAGCTTCGTCTCAAGATCCAGCGAGGCACAGTCGGCTTCGCGCGTCTCGGTGATGACCTCGTCGAGCAGGTCACGAAGGTCCTCTGCTGTCGCAATTTCGACTTCGGTTAGACGATTGTCCAACCCTTTTTTTGTCCAACCTTCAGAGCGTCGCTTCCGTTTGTATCCCTTATCGTACTCACGACGCCTAGCTTCATCCTTGTATGGCATTCTTCGTATCATCTCCTATCGGTTAACAAAGGCGGGCGCGGAAGCGCAAAAAGAGAAAGAAATCTTTGTAACGCTAAGCGTTGGTTGATTTCTGTGCCCTTAGTATGCGCAGTGCGGTGGGTCCTAGAAGATTTGGTCCCATAAGGCGCCCCCTCTTATAGAAATTTTTTGCATTCGAGGCTTAAATTTAACTCATCAAAAAGCCCGTGCTGCCGATTTTATAAAATATTAAGCGGAAAAATTTGTTAGTTGGTTTATCTACTCTGTTTGTAGCAATTGTGTGCGGGCAGTTTCATTTTGGAAAAAATTAGCCTCGAAAGGCAAGATTTGCGAGTCCAATCACGCTTCGGTACAAAACTGCAGATGGCACTCAAAATGACAACGGTTATTGCCGCTAACTTACCTTTTCGGCAACGGCGCATGAAGAATATCACCGACTATCTCGAAAAGGAGCAGGTCGACCAGGTGCTCACTGCCGCTCAGGAATGCAGCGCTCGAGACTACCTAATATTGCGCGTGCTGTGGCGGACAGGCGTGAGGGTAAACGAGTTACTCAATATCAAACCGAGCGACATCGAACCCAAGAACAACGTGATCAACATCACGAAGGCGAAAGGGAGGAAGCAGCGAAGGGTGCATTTAGACGCAGATACGATCAAAATGCTCTCGGAATACGTTTCGGCACAACAACTACCCGATGATCGACCTGTTTTTGCCCTTAAACAACGACAGGTGCGAAACGTCGTCAAGAGATACGGCGAAGTCATCGGAAAAGACGTGCATCCTCATACCTTTAGACATTCATATGCGATCCACTGTGTGCGCAACGGCTGGGACATACGACGGCTGCAGCAGGTGCTCGGGCATTCAAGTTTGAACGTAACGGCGGTGTATCTACAGTTTAACGACAGGGATATCAAAGAGCTTTATGACAAGACGCCTTTTTAGCAAAAATCCCCGATAATCGGATCGCGGCGCGATGAAGGCCACACCCGTGACGATTGTTGTGCAATCGAGGATTTTTTGCTTAAGAAATGACTTTTTGCATGCCACCCTCTCAGTTGATTACGGGTCGCATCTCAATCTAAAAGCGGTGGAGCAGGTTCCAGCGCAATCTCTTAGCGTGATAGCTACATGCTATCTAAAAAAACCGATCTGTTAGTTTCTAGTGCCTAGGCGTTCGCCTCGCAGGCGATTCCATCGTTGTCCGCATCAAGCCGAAATACGTCTCGTCCTGTTTGCGCCTTGCAGTAATTGTAACATGCTTGAGCCTGTGCTTGCGTCGCAAAGTCCTTACAATCGAGATCTGGGCCGTTGCAGTTGCATGGCCCTGACGTAGCGGTAGGAGTGGTAACCTTTGGCGTTGGAGTAATTGAAGCGAATATAGTCGGGGTTGGACTGGGTCGGCTAGTCGGGCTCGCCGTGGGTGTTTTTGTCGCCGTTGCCTTTGTGGCTGTTGCCGAAGCTGTAACTGAACCAGTTGCCGCCTTTTTTGAGGCTGTAGCCGTTACAGTCGGTGAAGTGCTTGATTGAGAAGATGTGCTCGAATTGGAAACACATCCCGCCACTGCGATCGCCAGCACAAGCAGGATAACCGCAATGATGGGTATTGCTTGTTTCATCTATCTTCGTATCTATCGCCCACTGTATTATAAGCGTATCTTATCATTCAAGCTAGAACACGCTAAGGACCAGATGCACAAAGACCCAATTAAATTCGGAAGCTGCAGGCAAGCCGTGACTTACGTGCTTTGCACTTTCTTCATTCTTTCAACGTCTGCGATAAAGAGCAATGTTTAAACTCAATCGCTCCAGTGTTACATGTTCAGATTCAGCAATTCCTTGGGATTGATATCGTATGTCTCCTAAATTCTGTAAATCCTGCGGCGCGAGCGTATGGCCCAGCGGGAAGTTTTGTGTCAAATGTGGTGCTGCATTTGGGGAAGGCACGCCTAAAAAAGCGGAGACGCCAGATAGCTTGCTCCAAACAGGAACTGCAGCGTTGCGAAGCGCAGCAGACCTTACAACGAAAGTCCCAGACTCCTTTGATGGCACTACGGGCACCTGCCAAGTGTGTGGAGAGAAAATGAGACGAGCAACGAAGAAAAGCGGCACACAAATGTGCTACAAATGCTACACAAAAGTGCAACAGCAGCAAACTCAAAGATTTCAACATGCCGCTATTCAACGTGCTGCGATGTTTCACGAGCAAAATGTGGATCAATTGTTGATGGATGCACACGGAGTCAACGGACAACTTGAGTTGTTTCCAACAAAGATACGAATCAGGCGCAAGGGCGGACTAGCGTTTCTCACTCAGGGCGTCAAAGGTGACAAGGATATTCTCATAAGGCAGATCTCTTCGATTCAATTTCGAAAGTCAGGACACGGACTTAATGGATACCTTCAGTTTAGTTTCCTCGGCGGCCAAGAGACAAAAGGTGGGATACGCGATGCAACTCGCGACGAGAACACAATCATGTTCTCTCCAAGACAGCAACCCGCCTTTGAAACCATAAAAGCCGCTATCGAGGAAAGAATGCATCAATCACGTGAGGCGAACACGCAAGCTCCGCCACAAACGCAGTCCATCGACTACGCCGGACAAATACAGAAACTGGCAGACTTGAGAGCACAGCAGATTTTAACAGAAGAAGAGTTTCAATCGAAAAAACGGGAACTGCTGTCACGAATGTAATCTGGCGTCTCGGCACGCATTCTGTTGCTACAATCCGGTTATTGTAATTAGGGAGAACGATTCACAAAGGTGCTAGTCAGCGAACCTTAGTGATGCGCGACGACGCACGTCCTCAAGGTCTTTCAGCTTATCACCATCATTTTCTTGTGTACTTTACACGAAAACCGACACTTTGACCACTTTTTGTGCAATTTGCACAAAGAATATGTAGGAGGCGCACCAACGATCCTCTATGAAGGCAGAGGGGCACCTTCAAAAGGCGGAAGAGATCTACAGGAGCATTCTGATTCTCGCTGATGACGAAGCTCACGCCGTCGCGATCACCGAACTAGCGTTCGGCTGCGCCTTTCATTATCTTGCGTATGGGTGTGAGCGAAAATATCAGCGGCACATCGACACGCACGCCGGCCTTCCTCACCTCCTCAGGGCTGAAGGCGATAACGATGTCGCTAACGCATTCGGACAGCTTGATACGCTTCGTCACGGGCGATTCTATGGGGGAAAAGGAAACGGGAAGACAATTGGCGAGGTCCTCGACCTTCTCGAGGTGATCATGCGGTGGAGCCGGAATTAACTACGGAGAAGCGAAAGGGGGGACAACCCAGACCGTTGTCCGTTCCAGGACCGATATATGCAGGAGTGCTTGCCTTCGTGCAAGCGATTAGATCGATTCCGACACTTGAAGCCGTCATTCTCTTTGGTTCTGCGGCCACGGGTGAGGTGCACAAGAAAAGCGATATCGACCTCCTCTTGCTCTTTAACGCTGATCATAATCCAGAGCTTGGCGATGAAGCGAAGCTGGTCCACACGCGCGCTGGGGAGGTCGAGCGTGCTTATGAATTGGTAAACCCTTTCTCGTTCGTCTTTGCCAACCGGGGCGAGGACCTCGATACGGACTTCCTCTGGCAGGTTGCCCGCGACGGACTCCTCTTATATGGCAAGCCCGAGCGCCTTCTAGGTAGTGACGAGTATTTCACTCCTATGCTTGTCGTCTCATACGATCTCAGCGACCTTCCTCGCAAGGACAGGGTTTATGTGGAGCGCAAGCTCTACGGCTACCGCGCCCGACCGACCTACAAGGAGAAGGAATATGCGATTGAGCGAGAGGGGCTGGTTACCCAATACGGCAGGCGATTGGGCCGCGGGGCGTTTATGATTGACGCGCGAAGCTCGGAGATGGCGCTCCACCTGCTTGATGAGCGAAAGGTCAAGCACACGGCGATAAAGGCGTGGATTTGAGGGTTATTTGGTAATAGGCAATACCGTGGAGCGCAGGCACGATCGGAGCTCATCACTTACAACCTCACTTCACCCTCACCTCCCCGTTTACAAGGACGCTGGCGAGATGTGGCCCGTTGCTCAGCACCTGTGACGCGTATAAGGCGTGCTGAGTGCTCGTTACTTCCATTACCTCTTCATTACTTTTTCATTACCTCCAGCGACAAACAAAGTTGTCGAACCGTCGGGATCACCGCGTTTGAAGAGCTCTGTTTCAGACCTGACGCAAAACATTACAGAGTGATGACATTAAAAGTGCCTTAGACTCACTCATATAACCAGCCGTATTCGCGACTCTGGTGTATTCGCACCTGTATCCTTTTAATAATTCGTCAAACCAGTTAGATTACAGTTTTGAGGTAAAAGCTCAGGAAGGTCGCAAAAATGGTTTTATCACAACAATATTCGCCGACAATGACCAAGGATTACAGCCAGATTTCAGATACGGCCCGTGCGGTGGATGCAGAGGTACTGCCCAGGATGGCGTCTTACATCCGGCGTATATCGCCGCAGATCGCCGCCATGAGCGCCGACGAGGTGTTTGTGATCGCCGATTACGGCGCCGCAGACGGCGTGAATTCGAGCGAGTTGTTTGAAGCAGTCATCTGCCAGCTTCACGAGGTGAATCCCACGCTAACCATCAAATTAGTTTATATAGATCTGGCGGATCCGGCGAATTTCGAGAGGTTCTGGGCAACCTCGGCATTAGCGAAATTACAGCATGTAGAGGCCCAATACATCCAGCGATCTTTTTATGAACCATTTCCTGAGATAACAGGCAAACTCCGGATCGGTTTTTCGTCCGCTGCGCTGCACTGGCTGAATGCCAAAACGGTTGGACCTGAATATTTTCAGCATCCCCTCTGCATACAGCCCAACCAGTTGCCAGATTCGGAACGTAGAGAATTTGCGGAAAAATGGAAAGCGGATTGGCGGTCGTTTCTGCACGAATGCTCGAAGTCGCTGGTTAAGGGGGGTGCTTTATTTTTTGCCAACCTTGCCAATCTGGGGGACGACCGGTGGCCAGCGTCGCCTGGATATAACAACCTCAGGGACATTTGCCAAGAGTTATGTGAGGAGAAAAAGCTTTCCGAAGCTGAGTTAAACGCTATTTTCATACCGGATTACTTTGCCTCGCCCCATGAAATGTTACGTTTGCTGGATGAAAACGATCTTAGGTGTTTTGCCGTAAACGCCTGTGACCCCTTGACCGTCCCGTGCGCCTATTTTACTAAGGCGCAGGACAAGATGGACGACCCACAGGAACGGTCCAAGCTTGCCGCTACCCTGGCCCAGGTGGTCCGGGCCTGGAGTGAATCGTCGATGCGGATCGGACTTTACGCAGACAACAAAGACCTGATAGAAGACATTTATCGACGTCTGCGGGACAAATTCTATGAAAAACCTGAGGGTTTGCCTTATCAATATTGCTTGCTCGAACTCGTAAAAAAAGACATGAGGAGAACGGTTGAAATTTGACGGACCTCTCCTCTTTTTAAACATCCAGCGTCTCTAATCGAGGCAATGGGCATCAGATGCATGATCCATCCAGTGCATTAGAGACGGCCGTCTTCAAACTTTCAAGCAAAATGCTAAATGAATCAGGTTTTGATCTTCATAATTACTTTCTGTGCCCTCTGACGAGGTATCGACGTTTAAGATTCTCAAAAGTGTTAAGGAACTCGTCGCCGCAGCTCTTTTCGTTCGCCTTCGTATCGCTCTCGATCTGTAAGTACTCCAGATGATGATGTCCGTGGATCTCTGGGTCTGCCGAAAAGTCGGCTGCTAACTCTCCCGGCGTAACGTCCGGTTCGTATTCATTTTGTCTTTTGGTATCTATGCCTTCAGTCATTTTTTACCTCATCTAAACGATAATGAGCCGTGCGCGGTCTGGGATCCATGCATCGTGCACGCGGTCTTGTAGGTACTGGTAAGCTCCCAGCTGTTCGAGCACTTCCGTAAAAGCCTTTCGGCTGCCACGTCTGCGTAATCGTTCTTGTAGTCCGCTAATTCTAATAGGAGCTCATCGACTTCTACGCAATCATTGTGCATAGCACAGTGTAGTAAAAACGTGGCCTGAATAAGGATTGACGAAGAGCGGTGTGGGAGTGGTTAAAGCAAGAGATGGAGGCGTTCGTTCCGGCCCTCCAACTCACCCAATCTCGTTGCATCAAGAAGAGAATAACACTGCGGAGTCAGATGACCACGATCCCCCGCATAATCGATAAATGAACCTACAAAAGTCTGGTAGAGGCCAGTTCTGCTCAATCTCTCTAAAACACCCGGTACTTGGTCTTTAGCTATATTCAATTCATTTTGCAGTGCGTCAAGAAAGTCATCCCAGAATAATGACGCTATTTGAAGCTTGTTCCAATCTTTATCCACTTGTCTATAATATGTAGGATCGTTTTCAAAGCCGTGGAGTATGCATAGTACTTGAAATTCACGGTAGCTTAGGTCATCAAGTATTTTCGAAAAGTCTTCATAATCATCTGCATCTTCGTCAAAACGTTGTTTTGGCAATAAACGGTGAAGAGATTGGCAAAAAGCTTAATCTTGTCCCTTCTTCTTGTTTCAAGAACATATTTCACTGTATTTATGAAAGCGTGAAGGAATTCGTAGTTTAAGACGTCCTGTTTGGTCAAGGTGATATTTCCCTTACCAAGCTCATCGAAAAATGTGCGAAAGCGTATTTCATGGATTTTGTCATATGTAGTAGCTACTGCTACGCCGAAAGCAGGGCCAACCCCGGGAATGAATTGAATAAGTGTCTGTATGGTTGGACTCTTCGCTAGTTTCTCCAACGCGTTGACTGCATTTTCAGGTAACCCATCTGCAATTCGCGCGATTGCTTTGTCGATGTCCGATGGATTCAATAGATCTTTCTTTGCCATCTTTAAGAAGGTCACAAAGCGAATAAGTGCCCAGCTGCTATATTTGAATGAGATTTAAAAATTTATTAAACTGTGAATAATTAGCCGTTTTTTATTAGACTAGTTAACGGTCAAGTAGAAGTAAGCTATCAAGGAGAGAAGACAAAGAATGGCTGTCGTTAAAGACAGGTGTTCTGCTTGCAGAGTTCATGGGAGAGAGAACTCATCCGAATCAGAAACCTTAAAGCGAAAGGTAAAGGAACCGTCTGACTTGAATTGATTATTAAATACATATACGTTGCCAGTCTTGTTGCCAGTCTTCAGTTCCTCTAGTATCCCTTTGATAATGCTATCAGCAGTGATTTCAAGCTCATAGGACGATTTCTTTCCAATTCGCTTAATGGTTATTGCGTTGATTTTAAGCTGCGGAATTTTGGGTTCTCGGGTAAGGACAAACGTAGGTGTGGCAAATTCAAAAGTTCTGCCAACAAGATCTTCGACGTATGGGTTCCGCGCAAGTTCAGGATACAGAATACGCTTAACTCTCTGAAAATCGTTCACAACACGACCTTCTTCATCGTAGAAGTCTAGGTTGTTTTTATTGCCCTCAACTAGACTTTTAGCTAGCTCTAGATCTTCTTCAGTAATAGGTCTCTGCTTCTCCTTGTTTATTGAATCAAGATCCAAATGTAATGTAACTGAACAGTTGTATTGAGTTTCTGTCACCGTCAAGGTCGCGATTACGTCGGGTACTGGCTTTTTTTCGGGCCCATAATCAGAGGGTTTCCGAAATGTAAGTAATGTTATCCCGTGTTTATCAGCATATTCGAGCGCCCCGCTCTGGTAACCCGTGCGAGTTATAAATAGGCCAACAGGTTGCCCCGGAAGGAGCTCAAGAATTTTGTGAAATTCTATAAGGTCGCCCTTCTTGATCTTGCTTGCATAGTTTCTAGCTTGTACAGCGACTTGATGCTGAACGCTTCCGAGCGTGAATTTCCAGTATAGGTCGATTTCATGAGACCCTCCTTCGCTGTCTATGAGGTTAACGCGCTTCTCGACTTTGGCATCAACAAGTTTTTGCTTCAGCATCGATTCGTAGACTTTTTGTAGATCATCTTCGTAGTCTAAACCCTTCTGTGTGCTGGAGACATCAGCTTTGTTTTTAGGACTACTTTTCTTTGACATTGTGTTTACGTGAATTCAGTTGCATTGCCATTTATTACTTCTTTGGCACGTTGTCTGCTTTGCACAACATCCATAAAAGATATTCGTATCGATATCGCTCAGTGTACCAACGTCTGACAGTTTTTTTTAAGCATTCAAAATGCGAAAATGTTGCGTTACGACTCGTATAACAACCACTCGACTCTCTCCTTAGAAACACTGGAAGGGACGAGGCGGATCCGTCCATAATACCTATTATGAAACTTCTTTTGCGTTGATAAATTCGAGTATATCTAACTGAGATGATCTCGAGAACGTGCTTCACGTGCTGATCAGTGCTCAGTCGCCTGCGGCCAATCACAACGATTAAGTGTCCAGCATCGATTCCATGCACCACTATGCTAGCTGCTGAACAATACTCAAGCCAGTTTGCCGATGTGGCACTGCCCAAGCGTGAGCCATTGCAGATTCACCGAAGCAGAATCTCAATTCATCACGCCAAAGCAGGATACAGTTATCCAACAGTTCAGCTGCCTCATTATCTCTCGTCGCTTGCTGGACTGTCAAAGCGCATCTATCAAGCAGTGCACGACGTTTCACGATCTGCCGTGGGCTTGCACTGTGTTGCAAGTTAGCATGCGCTACTCATAAGTTTCGAACCTTCGAATGATCTCTAAGATCTTGGGTAACGTGTTTTCAAGCGTTGGCTTCTCAAAACCCCAGCGCATAGAGTTGGGCTCAGCAGCCGCTAGGACAAGGTCTTCGATCTCTCGCAACTTTGCGGCATTGCGCTCGCATTGCCATCTCCTAAGTTCTTCTTTAGCAGCGGCCTTGATTTGGGCTTTGGTTAGTGTTTCTTTTTCCATTTTCTCACCTATTGTTGCAATATTCTTTCGAACCCGGCTTGGTCAGGCATCACGTAAAACAAACCTTGCACAATTTGGTGCCTTATTTGCGTTTCCTAGCTTTTCTTTCATTATAAATAAAGGAGTCCAGAAGATGGTTTCATCCCAAAATGACGGTCTAAGCGCATTATTCTACTGTGACACTAAACAAGTTGCCGGCCATGCGTTTCTCTCTAACACAGATTTGAATTTGCTAGACTATGACGAATCCTTTTTCCGTGCACGCGATCCCGCAGGTAATGATTGGCGTCCCAACTGGTCGAGCACTTCCCCAAATGTTTTTCGGCAGCCACGTTTGCGAAGTCATCCTTAAAGTCTTCTATTTCCAGCAGGAGCCCATCGACCTCTGCGCAATCGTTGTTCACAGAGCATAATTGATGTTATCCTGTTGTAACGATTCGCTAAAACAGCGCGAAAGTATGCCGACCGCCAGGAGCCCTATGACACTAACAGTGCACCGCATGAAGTAAATACTCTGAAGCAATAGCTAATTTTTACGTTCAACTTTGATCTCCAATGATGAAAGAATTTAGCTTAGCCGGCTTATGGCGCTTTCCAGGTAAACGCAAAAAATGGCCTGGAACTCTACATTATCACCCGCAGCGTGGTGCCTCTCTTGAGCTAGTCGGTCACGCGAAAGAAATATACGATCTCTCGGCATCCGTAATGAAACGAAATGCGGCCGGATATCAAGAGATCATTTTAGGAACTGCTCCTGTAGAAAGTGCAAATGAAGTTCACTTCACACTCTATGAATGTTATGCAGACAGGCCAGTGTTTCGTCCACTCTACAAAGGATCTTTGAGACTCCATTTTTACGTAAAAACAGTAATAGCAGGCAAGCACTTCACAAAAAGCCAAGAATTGAAGTTTAACACGTTTCTAGCGGATTTTACGCATCTCTTTGAGTGGGTGGATGTCTCAGGAATCACCTCAGGGATCGATGTGCCGTTAGACAAGTTAGAAGACGTGGATGGCTTAATCATATACAAACGTCCAGAACCGATCAAAGTTTCAATAAGTAACTACACGATCTCACTTTACTTTGAAAGAGAACCGCAGTTGGAACCTCTGTGGGGGGCTAAAGAACAGTCCTGTTTCAAGCAACGCGTTTACGTAATGATAGAGTTTGCGGAAAAGCAATCATTTGAAACGTTTGAAGAGGTATATTATCATTTTCGCAACTTGCTAAGCTTAGGTGTTGGACATCCAGTCTATCCTCAAGAGATCAAAACACGCTTCACGGGAAAGTGGGGTCACAACGATGTTGAGTTTTTTGTCGTAAATCCTCATTTAACTGAAAAGCAGCAGCGACTTCCTATTATTCAAATGCTTTTCATATATGCCGATATTTCGGCTCGCTTCGAGACTTATCTTTCCAACTGGATGGCTAACAGCGACCGATTGAAACCTGTTTACGATCTCTACTTTGGCATCATTCATAATCCTGACACTTACTTGATCCACACCTTTTTGAGCCTGATTCAAGCGCTTGAGACATATCACAGGCGCTTAGCAATCAAATATGAGTTGACAGATGATGTGAGAGGTCAGCTAGTTCAAGAGGTTCTTAACCGAAGTAGCAGAAATTACGACGCGAGCAAGCTCGAGGACCGGATTGACCCGCCGCTGCTTATGAGGCTTCTTGAACTTTTAAAAATCCATGAGGACATACTTCACCCAATTATTGAATATTGGCAACACGTACAATATGCTGAGTTTTTGAAAGACGCGAGGAACTACTTTACCCACTTGGAACCAGCGAAGGACAGCACAGCTCCTACGTCTGACGAGTTATGGCGCGCGAATGAGAGAATGAAGTTACTGTTACAAACTTGCCTTCTTTTTGAGCTTGGTCTAAATAAAAACCAAATAAAGCAACTTTTTTCAAGGAATGCGGATTTTGACACACTTGGGCGCACTCTCCATACGTTATCTAAGCATGTGATAAGTATCCCGTTTTACAGGTTATAGCAAAAAGTGATGCGAATGCCAAGCTCGGTGCGCTAATAGTCTTTTTTGTCAGTGCGAAATGTCGCTCAAGGCTAATCGCAACGATTAAGTGCGCAGAACAGGCCTCATTCAGCACTATGCTAGCTGCTAAACTTTATTCAAATTTCTGCGCTGATTTTTTCCCGCCAGGACCTGAACTCTTGCAGATTCACCGAAGCAGAATCTCGCTCCACTACGCAAGAGCAGGATACTGTTACCCGACTGTCCGACTTCCTCACTATCTCTCATCTCTCGCAGGACTATCGGCGCGCATCTATCAAACGGTTCATGATGGGACGCTTGCCTTCCTTGTCGTTATCTCATCGACTCGCAAAGCCGCAAAACAAAGCGTACAGGAATCAGAACAAAGTCAAAATACGCGCAAAATCCCCCGCCTTGACATGGCGGAGGTAGCAGATATTCACTAAATAATCGTTAAAAGCTTTTCCATACGAGACAGTGGCGCAGTCGAGTTGTTTGAGAAGTAATTTAGTTGCTTAGCAGCGTTTAGCAGCAGGATGAAATACTTACTGTCGTAGTAATAGTTTGGCAAAAAGCCTGCCACCACATTCCTAATATGCCAGCTTATCCTGATTCTGCGGACTCTCAGCACACAGCCACTGACGAAGAGCGACTCACAACAATCAAAGCGTAGATGAGTGCGTAGAACGAGAGCCTTTTTGGCTACCAATACGCAAATGCGCCAAAAAACGTCTTTTGATCTGTGTTGCCGAACAGGGTAAGTCCGGAACGTTAGCGTTCCCTGACTTTATCACAGCATGAATAAACTTTGGACCTATCGGGAGCTGCAATGCTGTGAGCAACTCCTCTGCAGTGTTTACCTTACTTGTGTGCTCTATTCCAAAACCCCGCGCCAGAAGCTCAAGGTCAAGTTGTTGACTCGCCGTGCACTGATCTCCGGTAGAGCCGTACGTACCATTATCAAGAGCTACAACCGTAAGATTGTCTCGAGCCTGTTGAGCGATGCTACACAGAACATTTGGATTCATCAAGAGGCTTCCATCTCCATCAAGCACGACGACTTCCCTTTTGTGATAAAGGGAAATGCCAAGTCCGATCGAAGAAGCTAAACCCATACTCCCAAGCATGTAAAAGTTGCTCGGTTGATCGCAAAGGGCATACAGCTCCTTGCACGGTATACCTAGATTGCAAACCACCGTCCGCCCTCGAAGGTAAGGAACGGCTGCTTCGATCGCTTCATAGCGAGTCATCACAGGACATTCAACTTGGGCTTGCACGGACAACGCAGCAGATTTCGATCTTTCTTTTCCGGATTCTCCCAGGAGGTCTGCCCTCTCATCTCCCGGTTGTTGGAAGGCGTCTGGAGGCGTGCATTGCCATAACTCCGGAGAAATAAGCACAACTACCGGCAAACTTGTGCTAAACGACTCCTGTATGGCCTGACCCACAACCGGTAGGTCCTGTACGGTGTGAATCTCAAAGGTCGTTACGTCTAGAGCGTTTAGCACCGCTTTAATATGCGTCCCCCAGTAAACCTGCGCGGGTATACTCTCCTGATAGACCCCTCGCCAGCTTGCAACAATCGGTAAGGGAAGTTCATACGTAAAATTCAGCGACGACAGGGCGTTCAGCAAGTTGCCTATGCCGGTGCTTTGAATCAGCATCAGCGGTTTAGCTCCAGCTAGGAACGCGCCGGCGCAGATTCCGACGCCATCTTCCTCCCTCGTAAGCGGCACCTCGAAAAAGCGCTTGCCTACGAGGGGCAGCAGGTTCTTCAACCGGTCACACGGCAACGTGGCGATAAGGTCAATCTTGTTTTGTGCGAAGAGCTCAACGGTTTCTTCTTCCGGAGTCAATGCAGTACCCCCTTATATCAGCACTTCTCGCAGTTCGCTAAGGTCCGCCTCTGGGCTTGCTAGGCAAATATCGGGTTTTATCTGATAGCACGATTTGTCTTCTTTTAACTTTTGCGCGCCGCCTCCCGTCACATTGAGAAGCACCACATCAGAATCATCAATGCCTCCGTGAGCGACCGCTTGGATCAACGACGCAGCAGCAACTGCTGCTGCCGGCACAATATCTATACCTTCAAGATCTTCAAAGAACCGTGCAGCGCGCCGCGCTTCACTATTTGACACCGCGTACATCTGACCGTTCGTGCTTTTCAGAGCGTCAAACACCCCTCCTTTGACTGAATATGCGGGATTTCTATTCGACAAGACGTCAGCGTGAATTTTTGCGATGGATTTTTTGGCGTCAGGCATGTCGATCGATGGGTCAATAGTCCTTCTGCAAGCGTTCCATGCACTGACCATAGGCGCAAAAGGCAAGTTCTGGGATAAATGCAATTTCGGAAGCGGACCCTCCAAAAACCGGCCGTCGTGTTTTAAACGCAAAGAGGCCTCCCAGGCCGCAATTCCACCCGTTCCACTGCCAACTGCTTGAAAATAATGATCGGGCGCTCTGCCAATGGCAACGGCAGCCTCAAGCATTACCGTGCCCATGCCGTCACGCCGCGCGACGTTCATAGCTCCGCCTTCTGGCGTAAGTCCCGGCAACGCTACGAGCCTGTCACCAAGGGCAATGGCGTCAGAATAATCATTTCCTCGCTGTAGCACCACGAGAGTAATATTCTCGGAAGGTGGTTCGGGGAGCCACAATTTTCCTATTGCGCTTTCCAACCCGACGAGAACCAGCTTAAGATCAGTAGAAGTCGTGGACACCGTATGCGCAAAAGCGCGAGCTGTGTTGCCAACTGAAGAGACGACCAGCGTTTTCACCTTGCTTTCGACAGCGCGTTGTACGGTCGGTGGCGACTCAAGCTCTTTAAAGCTGCACGTCTCCAAGAACGCGTTTCTCTCAGGCCAGTATCCGTTGAAACTAATGAACAGGTCGCTCAGTCCAAGCTCGCGCGCAAAAGCCTCGCTTTTGTACGTGACAGAACGGCCGCGAGTCGGCAGTTTGTCTACCGTTGGCAGCCAGGCAGCAAACCGCCACATACTGTCTTCCGCAGTAACTGCCAATCGAGAGTCCCGGTAAACGGTGCGCAAAAGCGCGTGATCGCAACCGCAGCGTAACGCATAACCCGCGCCAGAAACGTCAGCGTGACAGCCTAAGCAGATAATTTTATAATGGTTCGACGCCGAACTATTTATGTCCACAAATACATATTTAACCTCTATTTTTATTTAAGTCTACCTCGCTGTTGTAATATTGTACAAAAAAAGCTATTATTTAGTATATGTAGGAAATCTTTTTCTATTTTTGCATAATTATAAATAGAATTATTCATAAAAAATTACTTGATTGTCGTGAATCAAGAAAAAGAATCAGAAATAGAGGCTTTAAATCCTGAATCGCCCACTTTTGAGTTTTTGTACAAAAAGGAAAATCTGATAAAGTGTCTCCAATGTGGGCGATGTACTGCGGGATGTCCGGCTGCAAAAGTATTTGAAGACTACAGCCCTCGCGAAATCGTCCGACGCGCGCAAGAATGCTCGGAAGAGGAGCTTGCGAAAGACCCCCTCATCTGGCTGTGCGGCCAGTGTTATACCTGCAACTCCAGGTGTCCTCGGAACAACACACCCGCGTCAATAATACTCGACGCGAGAAATAAAGCGTTCAAAGAGGGATGGGCACCGGATAAGATCTACAAAAACGCTTCTTTGCTGTTTCAATCGCTAGAAAGTAACGGCGTGACCGTTTCACCTGAATTGTTCGAGCACGACCTTGGCTTGTTGAGCAAACTGGTCGATCATAATAAGCTCACAACGCTGAGAGCTGAGCTGGGACTGCCTCCTCTAAACGCTCGAGACATACCAGTGCCAACTAAAGCGCTCAACGAGATTAGAACCATTTTGAAATTAACCTGTAACAAAGGGGGGCTTCTCAACGACCACTGATCCGCTCGTTTTAACGTCTTCCAAGCTGCCTCAACGCTTGTACTTGTTCAAGAGTTGTGTCGCAGGGACTTTCTACCCGGGCATAGAACGATCGTTTAGGTTCATACTGAATTCTTTGAACGTTGACTACTTCGATGATCCGAATCAATCGTCGTGCACCGGATTTGCAGGGCACTGCGGGGTGGTTCCTCCTGAGGCCAATCTCAGTCTTAATGCCAGAAATCTTGCGCTTGCATACAATTCAGGGTACACCAATGTCGTTTGCACGTGCCCCACCTCATACGCGAATCTAAAGGAGTGTATTGGTGAGCTTAACGACGTAAGAACGCGGGCAGCGATAAACGACGTGTTGAAAGCAGTGAACTACGAGTACAAAGGAGGCGTAACGGTCTATCACGCTGCTGAGGTGCTTTATAGTCTGAAAGAAATCCTCGCAGAGCGCGCGAAATTCTCTCTTTCTGAGGTTAACATAGCAACGCATCACGGGTGCCATTATACAAAAGTATTTTACGACGAGGTAACTGGCGGGTTGTGGGAATATCCTACCTTGCTGGATGAAATATGTGCGGCTTTCTCAGCGACACTCGTCGATTATTCTGAACGATCTTCTTGCTGTGGTCTTGGTTTTTCACACCTTATCGACGTAGACGAGTATACAGAATCAACAAGCTTTAGAAAGCTAGAGAGCGTACTCGCTGAAGAGCCCGACCTTATCGTGACAATGTGTGCTGGCTGCCAATTAATTCTCGATAGATTTCAGCGCCAGTTCGAGGACCGACTCAATCGCGTCGTCCCTGTGTTAAACGTATCACAACTCGTAGCATTGTTACTCGGAGCCGATAAATCAAGAGACGCATGCCTCCAATTTGCGACGATCGATGTAGCTCCACTTATTGAAAAGATGGAGGCCGTTTGAAGTGTCGAAATTCGGAGTCTTCTTGTGTCGATGCGATGGAAACATCTCTGACTCTATCGATATAGATAGGTTAGATAAGGATTTCAAGCGCACCAACGTGGTAGACTCTGACCAACACCTCTGTTCGCTACAAGGGCAGCAGAAGATCAAGAAATCCATTCGCAAACACAATCTCGATGGCGTTGTAATCGGTGCTTGTTCACCTAACAATCACGGTAAGACCTTTAGGGGCTGTATGCGCGACGCAGGACTTAATCCGTATCTTCTTGAGATCACAAATATTAGGGAACAATGTTCGTGGGTCACCGATGACAGAAAGAGCGCTACCAAGAAAGCGCGCGACCTCGTCAATGCTTCTCTACAACGGCTCGAGCACGCGGAATCCCTTTCTGACTTTCGTGTTGACGTTACCAACGCCACGCTCGTTATAGGCGGCGGCATCGCAGGAATCACCGCTGCGCTCGCCTTGGCAGAAAATGGCGTAAAAACGTATTTGGTTGAAAAGGAGCCCTCTATTGGAGGCAACACGGTAAGAGTCGGAAAAGTATTTTCACCACACAAGATGGTAGAAGAGTGCGCCATGTGCTCACTCAGCCCGTTAATGAATGATGTATACGAGAATCACAAAATCGAGCTCCTAACTGACGCTGAAATTGCCAATATAAACGGAACTGCTGGTCACTTCAATGTCGACGTCAAAATCAAACCACAAAGCGTTAGTGAACGATGCACAAGCTGCGGGGAGTGCGCGGCCGTTTGTCCAATCGAAGTGCCAGATTGGTGGAACGCCAACACACGAAAAAGAAAAGCTATCTACAAGCCTTTTCCACAGGCCGTCCCTGATAGGTACACAATAGATGTAGAGCACTGCGTCAAATGTGGTCAATGCACCAAGGTGTGCAAGTCCGACGCAATTGTGCTCGAAGCCGAACCTTCTCTTAGAAAAATAGAAGTCGGCGCAATCGTCGTAGCAACGGGCCACGACGAGTTCGATCCAAGTTTGCGGCCTGAATATGGTTATGGTCGCTTTAAAGACGTTGTTACTCAGTTAGAACTCGCTCGAATAATTGGCGTAAATGGGCCCACAAACGGTGAACTCTTAAGACCCTCAGACGGCAAACCGCCAAAGCGAATAGTGATGATACAATGCGTCGGGTCGAGGGACGAAAAGCCGCACGGATTGCCTTATTGCTCGTCCGTTTGTTGTATGGTCGCCCTTAAGCACGCTAACTACATCACTGACTACTTTCCGGGAACTGACATCACAGTGCTTTATACAGACATTCGAGCTCCGGGAATCTATGAAAACTACTATAGGCACGTGCAAGAGAAAGGTGTAAAATTTATCCGCGGACGTGCGAGTGACGTGAAACTTAAAGGGGGCAAATTGTACGTAAGCGCTGAAGATACGTTGCGTGGACAATGCCTCGAACTCGATGCGGACTTGGTGGTCCTTTCGACGGGCATTAAGCCCTCTCACGGAACGATCCAAGTTGGAGAGACGCTCGGTATCGAACTAAGTGATGACTTGTTCGTGAAGGAAAAACATCCAAAACTTGAAGGCGCTAGTACAAACACTAAAGGGATCTATGTATGCGGCACCGCCCAAGGTCCAAAAGATATCACCTATAGCGTTTTACAAGCAGATGCGGCCGCTCTCGAAGCGCTATCGCTTGTTGGTCAGGACTATGTATTAATAGAACCGCTTTCGGCCTTCGTTAAGGATAGCTGCAATGGTTGCGGTATGTGTGTACGCCAGTGCAAGAACAATGCCATAAAGATGGTTGATCGCAGAGCGACGGTAGATCCGATGCTCTGCACCGGTGGCGGCGCGTGTGTACACGTGTGCCCTACTGCCGCCCTTGATTTGCACGGGTGTACGGAAGCCCAACTTGAAGCTTCCATACGCGGGGTCCTTGCAGGTAAGAGCGAAAAAGAAATAAGGAACATAGCGTTCCTGGACACAAAAATTGGGTACGCAGCAGCTGACAATATTGGCGCAGCACGGCTTCGCTACCCCCCTTCTATTCGGATCATAAGTGTGCCATCAGTGTTGCGACTCGCGCCTCAACACATAGAGCTGGCGTTCCAATTGGGCGCTGATGGCGTGTTTATCGGACAAGGGTTCGAAGCCGAGAGTTGCGGCGAAAACTTCGAAAGTGTCGAAACGCGGCTCAACGATTTGAGCAAGCAAGTTGTACAGCGTGGGATTGATCCCACGCGACTGAAGATTTACCGTGTTTACATCCCGCACTTTGTGGGCTTGCACAAGCGTCTTATGCAGTTTGATGACAAGATTAAAGAAACTGGAGAGATAGAAGAGGAGCTCACAACGCCTTAAGCCCGTGCTAAAAATTTTATGCCACATTCAAAAGTACCCATAAGAAGCATAGAGGAGATTAACGCCAAGATAATAGCTGGAGAGATCACCGTTTGTACTGCCTCTGAGTTTTGCAATATGATACGGGCTCACGAAGACGTCAATGAAGTAGACGTTGTTACAAGTGGCACGAAGGGCATTATGAGCGGAACCTACGCCACCTTGTCTTTTCGCGCCACGGCCCCAAATGTCTTCGAGACGGCTCAAATGGCGTGGCTCAATGATGTGCCAGCTAGCGTTGGTCCGTGTCCCAACGAACGGCTTGGGTTGCTTGATTTGATGGTTTACGGGACTGCGGTGAGCCGGACCGACGCCAAATATGGGGGGGGCCATCTTTTTCGCGATATTGTAAGTGGGAAAGATATCGACTTTGACGTAGTAACAACTACAGGGCTCCACATAGAAGGACAGACAAGCCTTGAATCTATGCAATTTGCGAGGCTCTCAGCTACTCGCAACGTTTTTAAGAACTACAATGCATTCGTTAATCCAAACGACAGTTGCATCAAGTCCATTTTTTCTGTTACGTGTCTCGAAGGTCCATACAAAGAAGCAAGCTTCTCGGGATGCGGAGAACTAAATCCCTTGGAGAAAGACCCTCAACTCGAAACTATCGGAGTTGGCACAAAAGCCCTGTTCAACGGCGCTGTAGGCTTCGTGACAGGGACGGGAACACGAAGTACCCCCCAGATGCCTAACCTTTCAGGATATGCACCTCTAAAGGGTATGAACCCTAAATACGTCGGTGGCTTTAATACGTCCGCTGGTCCTGACGTGTTCTGTTCGTGGGCAATCCCCATTCCGATTCTTAATACATCTGTGCTTGAGCACGCAAGCCGGACCGATGATCAGATCCCCCTGCCAGTTGTTGATGTGAATGGGCGCAAGAGGCTTGGTTATGCACGATACAGCGACGTCTGGCAGAAACAATATGGGCGAATAAGTTACTCAAAGAAGGAATGCGCGAGTTGCGAGGAATGTCAAGTCGCGAAGAATTGTCCAACCGCGGCATTCAAACCGAATAAAGGAATTGATCGTAAAGAATGCGTGCGGTGCGGCGCTTGCTTGTCCTCTTGTTCTTATGGCGCTCTCAAAGGTGATCTGGGCGCTATCGATCTAAATGGACAGCAAATTCCAGTAACGCTGAGACAATCAGATCGATCAAATGCAGACAAATTGACGCGAGAGCTCAAAAAGAAGATCGAGCAGGGCGAGTTTTTGCTAAGTTCGCCAGTGCAAAGTATCAAGCTATAGTCTAACACACATATTTCATGCGTTTACTTTTTTGCACCTCGAATGCATATTAACGCCGATCCCAAGATCGACAGAGCCTGACAAGCCAAGAGCGCTTAGCAAAAAACAGAGCCGTTGCAGTTGCAGAAAGAGCGATAACACGTCTTAGTGAATAGAAGTAATATAGGGTTACAGCATACTCAATACGAAGGGGCCATAGGGTAGCCTGGTTATCCTTGGGGACTGGGGGTCCTCAGACCCGAGTTCAAATCTCGGTGGCCCCACTGCTTAAATCTCACATTAACTGAGGGGGGGTCGCCCCTGCAAAAGTTATTAAATAGCGCGCAACAGATAGGAGTATAGAATCTAGAGAATGCCAGCAGCGTTTTATGTGCATTTAAAGGTGCTCCCGATTTAGATTGAGCATTCCAGACGCAACATATTTTGCTAATTTATTGAATTACAGAAGATCTGCTTAGGAGCAAAAAAAGTGCCGATTGGGATTACAACGTACGGCGTGTACATACCCCGATACAGGATCAGAGTCGAAGAGATTGCACGAGTGTGGGGAGATGACCCCAACGACATTAAAAAAGGGTTGCGCGTATTAGAAAAATCAGTCCCAGACCGAGATGAAGACACTGCTACCATCGCGGTCGAAGCTGCTCGCTCAGCCCTTCGTCGATCTGGCTTAGCGGGTGCTGACATTGGAGCAATATATGTCGGCAGCGAATCTCACCCTTATGCCGTCAAACCGACAGCGACGATCGTTGCTGAAGCGGTTCGAGCAACACCAGAGCTTATGGCTGCTGACTTTGAATTCGCGTGCAAAGCGGGAACTGCTGCAATACAGACGTGCTTAGGGCTGGTCGCTGCTGATTACATCAAATACGGCATGGCGATAGGAGCGGACACCTCTCAAGGAGCGCCCGCAGATGCCCTTGAATATACCGCAGCCGCAGGTGGTGCAGCTTACGTCATAGGAAAGAACCACGTCATTGCTGAAATTGAGGACACATATTCATTCACAACTGACACATTTGACTTTTGGAGGCGTGAAGGCCAGCAATATCCAAAGCACGGGGGAAGGTTTACTGGTGAGCCGGGCTATTTCAAGCACGTTTTGGCAGGAGCGCGAGGATTGCTGGAAAAGACACACAGCACACCAGAGGACTTCGACTATGTGGTCTTTCATCAACCAAACGGCAAGTTCCCACGCTCGGTTGCCTCTACGCTTGGTTTTTCACGAGATCAGCTAAAACAAGGTCTCGTGGTAGAACGATTGGGCAATGCATACTCCGGGTCAGCGCTGATTGGATTAGCGTCGGTGCTAGATGTTGCTGAACCTGGGAGTCGCATCTTCATGACCGCATTTGGATCGGGGGCGGGCAGTGATTCGTTCACCATTAAGGTGACAAAGAAGATCAGCAAGATCCAAGGTCTTGCTCCAACTGTTGCAGAGCTGCTTGAAGCCCCAATTTATCTAGATTATGCCCTTTACGCTAAACACAAGAATAAGATAGTGCTCTAAGGGTTAACCCATACAACAAAACGAGTTATGATGAGAGAAGTAGCCATCGTTGGTATAGGATGCACAAAATTCGGCGAAATGTGGGATAAAAGCTTTCGCGACCTGTTTATCGAAGCAGGCTTGATGGCTCTTGCAGATGCCCGAGTGAGCGGTGCACAGATCGAAGCACTGTATGGCGGAAACATGAGCTCAGGAATATTCCTCGAGCAAGAGCACGTCGGGGCGCTTATCGCAGACTATTCCGGACTTACTGCAAATAATGTGCCAAGCACCCGGGTGGAAGCGGCGTGTGCCTCAGGGGGCCTCGCGCTGCGGAGCGGGGTAATCGCGGTCGCTTCGGGCTACCACGACGTCGTTATCTCAGCGGGTATAGAAAAGATGACCGACGTTGGCGCGGAAAAAGCAATGGATGCGCTCGCGGCCGCTGCTGACAGGGAGTGGGAGGCTGCAGTCGGCGCTACTTTCCCTGGGCTGTATGCCATGATGGCCCGGGCGCATATGCATGAATTTGGGACCACGCGAGAGCAGCTCGCCCAAGTCGCCGTCAAAAACCATTACAACGGTTCGATGAACCCTCGCGCACAATTCAGAAACAGAATCACGATAGAAACGGTAGTCAATTCGCCACTCGTCGCTGATCCTCTTAGGCTTTTTGACTGCAGTCCTATAACGGATGGCGCAGCTGCCGTCGTATTAGTTCCTGCCGCAAGGGCGAAAGAATTCACAGACACGCCTATCTATATCAAAGCAGCCGCTCAAGCAAGCGATAGTATCTCTTTGCACGACCGACGGAGCTTGACAAGCATAGACGCGACTACCGTTGCAGCGGATCGTGCCTTCAAGATGACAAAGCTGCAAAGGTCAAAAATAGACGTGGCTGAAGTACATGACTGCTTTACTATCGCTGAAATAATGGCAATTGAAGATCTAGGATTCTTCGAAAAGGGGGCAGGTGGCCCTGCAACAATTGCAGGCGAGACGGCTATTGGTGGTAAGATTCCAATTAATCCGAGTGGTGGGCTAAAGGCTTGTGGGCATCCCGTCGGTGCTACAGGGGTCAAGCAAGCTGTAGAGATCGTTGAGCAACTCAGAGGCGATGCCGGAAAAAGGCAGGTTGATGGAGCTGAAGTTGGGTTAACCCACAACGTTGGCGGCACAGGTGGCACTGTAGTCGTCCATATTCTAGCGAGGTGACTGGATGACCGTCCCACGTTTTTGGAGAGAAATTCCGAATAGGTATAACCTTGTCGGCACAAAATGTGAAAATTGTAACACCTACTACTTCCCTCCACGAACTATATGCCCTCCGTGCAGGCGGAAAGGACTGATTCGAGAATATGCATTCGAAGGCAGCGGAGAAATTGTGACGTATACTACAATATACACAGCTCCAGAAACTTTCACCAAGATAACCCCTTACGTTCTCGCTATCGTCCAACTCGATGAAGGGCCTAAACTCACAGCTCAAATCGTTTGCGATCCGTCAGAAGTCAAGATTGGCGCGCGGGTTAGATCAGTATTTAGAAAACTTGGCGAGGACGGACCTGACGGCGTGATCTATTACGGCACGAAATTCACGCTTGCCTGAACATTTGTTCTTCACCATGTCTAACTTGAAAAGCCATTTTTTTAAGATATTTGTGGTTGTACAGTAGATCGCATCAAGAGTGATAGCGTTAGTCGCAGCGAGCGTGATAAACCGATGCTGCACAACCACGTGAATCAAAGTCAATTGCAGTGCTGATTTAGCAGTGTTTTTTTCTCACCGACCAAGCGTCTCGTGCGCCCTCGCAAGGTGATGAGCAGCAAGCGCAGCTAAAAGGGAGAGTTCCCCCGCAAGCACGGCACAACAGGCTATCTCAGCGAATTTTCTGGCGTGGGCGCCCGGTGGCGCCCCCCCTCCTGCTACGCCCATAATCGATAAACACTCTTCCTGTGTTTTGACGGTCGTTCCTCCGCCTACTGTGCCAACTGGCAATGAAGGAATGCTAACAGACGCGTAGAGTTCGTCTCCGCGCACAGAGAGACTTGTTATTGCCGTTGATGCCTCAACTACGTGGGCAGCATCCTGACCGGTTGCAATAAAGATCGCAGCAACGACATTTGCTGCATGGGCGTTGAATCCTAGCGATCCGGCTTTAATAGATCCGAGCACGTTTTTTCGATAATGAACGTCCGACAAGCTTTCAGGCGTCGTTTTCAGCACACGCTTGACAACGTTGCGAGGCATAGAAGTTTCAGCAATCACGTTTTTGCCTCGGCCTTCAATCAAGTTTATAGCCGCGGGTTTCTTGTCTATACACATATTGCCCGAAAGCGCGACGAGCCGAATATTAAGCTCATCCACGATAACGTCAGAGAGTCGGTCAGTGGCAATCGTGACCATGTTCATGCCGAGGGCGTCTTTGGTGTCAAACGCGCACCTTAAGAAGACGTTATCAGCTACAACGTAAGGGTCTATCCTAATGAGTTTGCCGTGCTTAGTGGTCTCCTCTGTTGCTTTTTGAAGCTTAGCAAAGTTGGCTGGTTTTTTAACCCACTCAACAACGCGCTGCGCTTCATCTATGTTGCTGACTGCAAAGACTGGGGCGCGCGTCATTTCGTCGTTGAGAATCCGAACGTAAGCACCTCCAGCCTCCGTAATCGCCTTACAGCCCCTGTTCACGGACGCGACGAGGGCCCCCTCAGTCGTAGCTAACGGCACATAAAACTCCCCGTTAGCATATTGGCCTGAGACTGCTAAAGGCCCAGCAATGCCAACGGGCACTTGCACAGCCCCGATCATATTTTCTATGTTGCGTTTTGAAGACGATTCAGCATCTATAACGTACGCGCTTATTCCGCCTAAGTCAGCGCCAGTCAGCTTTTCGACCGCCTTGCGCCTGATTTCGACGGCCTCGGAAGCGGGAAGGTCAACCTGATGCAATCTCAACTTGCCCGCTATTATTTTATTGACAAACAACTCCGCATCTTTAATGGAGAGTCCCCCTTTAGTTTGTGCCACCCAGTACTTCAGACCATAACATGGTGCCTATAGCGAATAAGCCCAAAAGCTTGTTTTTTCGCCTCTGTCTGAGCCTAACGGCGTCATACTCCGACTCAAAATATTTATACAGTAGCCTAGTATATAAATGTGAATTTCGATGCCTCAGTGGCTAAGCCTGGTATAGCGCGTCCTTGGTACGTTTGCACGATCGAACACAGAAAGGACGAGGTCGCGGATTCGAATTCCGCCTGAGGCTTTCTTGGTCCTGAATATCTGCCAAAACCATGTTCATAGGCGTTGACCACGGCACCCAAGCTGTTCGTTTTGCCACCCTAGATAACAGAAAGCTTGAACTTCCGAGAGAGAAAATAGTCGAATCTTCCGTCATTAGCGATGTCGAAGAGGGATTAAATCTCAAACTTGAGTTCGTCAAACTCATCGGTCTCACATACTCTATGGGAGACGGTATTACAAACATCACTGACATCAAAAAGGTCAGCAACAGGGGCCTCAAAGCTTCCGGCGGGGCTGGACCTTATGTCGGGGGAGGTACAGCGGTCTATGATGCAATTTACAATTCAAATGCGCCTGCTATCGTATTGCCAGGAGTCCACGATAAGTCAAATATAGACTCTCGAATGAAGTTCTTCTCTCACGGTGCTTCACCGGAAAAAGTTGGCGTAGCCTACTATGTCTTAAAGCATCATAATGAGCAAGACTTCATTCTTTGCGATATAAGTTCGAACACGGTGTCTCTCGCCGTCACCGAGTCGCGTATCATCGGGGCAATTGATGCTGCAATATTTGCCCCTGGAATAGTGCAAGGGCCATTAGACCTTCAAGCCATAAGGGACGTTGACTGCGGGTTCATGACTGCTAACGAAGCTTTTTCTCACGGCGGTCTTCTGAAACGTCACCTTGATGAGAGCAATATGATAGAGACCTTAGCATTGTTTGTAGCTATGGAGATCAGCGCATTGCAGGTTCTCCTACGCGATTATACGACAGATGGCTCGATATTCTTGGCAGGTTCCGCAGCGCCAAACATTAAAGATCTGTTGGAAGAGCACCTTAGCGTTCCTTCAATTGTTCTTGAACCTTGGAGCGCTGCAAAGGGTTGCGCTACTGTCGCTAAAGACGTATGGGGGGGCGCATCCGATATTTTAGGAATCCCGGTCGATCTCTGACCGAACTGATCGTGCATCGCTTCAACAATAAAGCATTCAGTCGCACTCGTTAAACGGTGGAAACTTGTCAAACAATTGTTTCAAATAATAGAAATCGTCAAAAAGAGCGTTTATATCACATTACTACTTTAGAGAGGATTAAAGCAGATTGAACTGCTAAAGATGAGCAATGGGGGCCACTAAGTGAAAGAGGTACGCATACACGGCAGAGGCGGTCAGGGCTCCGTTACCGCCGCTGAACTTCTCGCAGTTGCAGCTTTCGAGGATGGAAAATTTAGTCAAGCATTCCCATTTTTTGGCGTTGAAAGACGTGGTGCACCGGTCACAGCATTTGCACGCTTAAGTGATAAGAAAATTCGACTGAGAAGCCAAATCTATGAACCTGACTATGTTATCGTTCAAGACGCGACGCTGATTTCAGCTGTTGATGTTACCGCGGGACTAAAGCCTGACGGCATAGTAATCGTAAACTCCGAAAAATCAGCTGAAGACGTTGGACTCGACGCAGGGATTGATGTAAGGACGATCGATGCTACCGGAATAGCGTTGGATATTATCGGCAGGCCTATCGTTAACACAACTTTGCTAGGCGCATTTGCAGGCGCCACCGGTGAGATTGGTATTGATTCGATTAAGCAATCGATTCTTGCTCGATTTCCTGGAAAAATCGGCGAAGTCAACGTGCAAGCTGCCGAAAAGGCCTACAAGCTTATGACTTCCGCCAAAAGAAAGCCATCCAAAAAATCAAGACCTCGAAAGAATGGCACAGCTTACGAAAGCCACGAAAAAATCCCGATAGGGGCAATCGGAAAGCCCGGAACCTCAGAAGTCACACGAACTGGCGATTGGCGAGTTTTTTATCCTGAATTTGACATGGATCAATGTAGCCGTTGCGGCAAATGTTTGGAGAGTTGCCCCGACGCTGCCATCCACAAGCGTGAGTTAACCGGTCGCGAGGCCACAGAGGCTCTAAAGAGGGCAGAAGAACTTGAAAAAGCGGGCAAAATCAAGAAGGCTGCTGCTAAGAAGGCGCATATTCTGTATGAACTAGACCCGATGTACTGCAAAGGGTGTGGGATATGCGCTAACGAGTGCCCGATTCAAGGTATCAAGATGAAGCTGGAGGAAAAGTAGCATGATAGACATAATGGAAGGGTCTCACGCGATTGCACTCGCAGTCAAAGCAGCGAGGCCAAATGTCGTGGCAGCTTATCCCATAACCCCTCAGACACACATCGTTGAAGATATCTCCCAACTAATAGCCGATGGAGATCTCGAGGCGGAATATGTAAAAGTTGAATCCGAGCATTCTGCGATGTCAGTATGTATTGGAGCAAGCGCTACAGGGGCTCGAACGTATACTGCAACAACTTCACAAGGTCTAGCACTGATGCACGAGGTACTGTTCAACGCAGCAGGGATGCGATTGCCAATCGTTATGACAGTCGCTAACAGAGCGCTCTCCGCACCTCTTAACATATGGAATGACCATCAAGATTCTATTTCTGAGCGCGATTCGGGCTGGATTCAAATCTACGTAGAAGATAACACTGAAGCAAGCGATCTCACGATACAAGCATACAAAATCGCAGAAGATAGGAGAATTCAAGTCCCTATCATGGTGTGTATGGACGGCTACACGCTCACACATACATACGAGCCAGTAGAACTCCTGGACCAAGATCTAGTCGATGATTTTTTGCCACCTTATGCACCAACAGACTACCTAAGTGTTGACGATCCTAAGACCTTCGGCATGTTCGCTGATCCGAATTATTACACCGAGTTCCGCTACCAGAATCACCGAGCGCTAGAGGCAGCCAAAACGGTCATAGCAGAAGTGTCGAGAGAATTCGGTGAAGTTTTTGGGAGAGATCACGGTGGACTTATAGAAGAGTACCGCTGTGATGGAGCCGAATACGTGTTGATTGCGATGGGATCTGTAGTCGGCACTTTGAAAGACACCGTTGACGATCTGCGAGAAGCCGGTATTCGAGCAGGTGCTATTAAGCTACGTTCATACCGTCCTTTCCCGGTCGAGGATATTCGAAGCGCATTGGCTGACGTACAAGCCGTCGGCATTTTGGACAAAAATATCTCTCTCGGTTATGAAGGGGCACTTTCTGCCGACGTGAAATCTACCCTCTATCGCACCAATAATACTCCCGAGGTGTTCAGCTTCGTTGCGGGTCTTGGAGGGAGGGACATACCGAAAGGAACGTTCGTTAAGATGTTTGACTGGATGCGCGAGGACAAGAAGATATCAACAAGTGAGTTTATCGACTTACGAACAGAGATTCTGGAGTTCCAAGAGGTTTAAGTATGCAAGCAAAATACGACGAGCAATCAATAGACCTTTTAGCGTCCGGTCACAAAGCGTGCGCCGGATGTGGCCCTGCACTCACAATACAGGCGATTCTTAGAGCAACGGGTGCAAATGTGTTTGTCGCAAACGCAACCGGCTGTATGGAAATCATTTCGTCGCAATATCCGCAATCCGCTTGGAAAGTACCATGGATCCACTCTCTCTTTGAAAACACAGCAGCAGTCGCCTCTGGAATTGAAGTAGCGCTCAAAGCACTCGGCAGGAGCGAAGAAGGTAAGGTGGTCGTCATTGCTGGTGACGGGGGAACCGTCGATATTGGCATGCAGGCTATTTCTGGGATGCTCGAAAGAGGTCACAACGTCTGCTATATTTGCTACGACAATGAAGCCTATATGAATACGGGAAACCAACGAAGTGGCTCTACGCCGTTAGATGCGTCCACCACAACGAGTCCGTTCGGCAAGAGATCGTTCGGAAATGATCGTCCGAAAAAAAATATGCCGGCTATAGCAGCAGCTCACGGGATTTCCTATGTAGCGACGAGTTCTGTCGGCTATCCGAGAGACTTGACAAAGAAAGTGCAAAAGGGTATCTCTGTCAGTAGCCCAGCGTATCTGCAGATTCACGCTCCATGTAACATTGGATGGGGCTTCGACAGCGCGAAGACGATAGAAATCGCACGACTCGCAGTAGAAACCGGGCTTTGGATGATGTACGAAATCGTCAATGGAGAGCTCGTCAACGTAATGAAGGTGCGCAACCAACAACCCGTTGAAGAATATCTCAAGCTGCAGAAACGATTTGCTCACCTTTTCAAGATGCCTGGAGGCGATGCCCAGATCAAACTCATACAAGAGCTTGCAAATAACAACCTGAAAAAGTACACAGTAGAGACGCAGAAAGAAGCCGGTGAGATTCAGACATAGCAAGACACTTCACAAAATAACGTTTTACCTGTTCTCAAACTGCTAACTAGCGATTTGACGTTGAAGCTCCGATTAAGAGTGGCCGCTCTCATTCAAGATCGTTCAAGCTCAGAGAGGGTGGAATAAAGCGCATCAAAATTCGCATCTACTTCAATCGGTGGGCGACAGGCTTTCATGATGGCTTCTGGGTCTTTCAGAAGATGGCCTGTTGTAACGCAAACAACAGTCTCATCGCGATCTATAGTACCTTGCGCAATGAGCTTCCTTAGTCCTGCGAGAGAAGTTGCGCTTGCCGGTTCAACGCCGATGCCTTCGAGCCGTGCCAAGTCTTTTTGAGCTTTCAGTATTTCCTGGTCAGTTACAGATTCTGCGGCGCCGTTAGATTGTCTGATCGCTCTTAAGGCTTTTGGAGCGTTGATAGGGTTGCCAATTCTGATTGCTGTCGCAACGGTTTGAGGTTCAGCCACTGGTTCAATCTGAGCTAACCCACGGCGAAAAGCGTCGACAATCGGGGCAGAACGGCTTGCCTGTATCCCTGTCATCATCGGCACCTTGTTAATGATATCTAGTTCGTGGAATTCTTTAAACCCTTTATAAATCGCGCTGATATTTCCTGCGTTGCCAACGGGCACGATTACCCTGTCCGGGACGTTCGCGTTCTTGTGTGTGGCAAGCTGATCAATCGTTTCAAACGCAATCGTCTTTTGTCCCTCGAGCCTGTAAGGATTTACTGAGTTTAACAAGTAGAACCCTTTTTCTGAGCAGACTCTTTGAATGAGCAGGAGAGCGTCATCGAAGTTGCCTTTAACAGCCAGCACTGTGGCACCGTGCATGAGCGCTTGGGCGACCTTTCCTAACGCTACATAGCCACTGGGCAAGAGGACGAGTGCCTTCATACCGGCTTTTGCAGCGTAAATCGCCATAGAGGCTGACGTGTTCCCGGTAGAAGCACACGCTACTGTCTTAATCCCGAGTTCCGCGGCCCTAGAGACGCCCACTGTCATGCCCCTGTCTTTAAATGAGCCCGTTGGATTCATCCCTTCGTGTTTAACGTACAGCTCCTTGACACCGCATTCTGCTTCCAGCCGTTTGCACCTGTAGAGCGGCGTACCCCCTTCCATTAGCGAGACGGGAACTCCTGAAATCGGAAGGAGTTCGCGATATTTCCATACGTGAGGCGGAATAGCTGTGCGGTCTTTCAAGCTGAAGTTAACTTCCGACAGGTCATAGCTAATTTCAAGCAGGCCATCGCAACTACACGTATTCGCGACGGTCGAGAGGTCGTGTTTCTTGCCGCACTCGATACATTCTAGATTCATTCATCAACCTCTTTGCTCGATTTCCTCGAGCCTGTCACTTACTAGTCTCAACGCCTTATGTACAGCTTCAGAGATCTTGTCAGCAAAGGGGCCGCCCCCCTGCGCCCGCTCAAGCCGTCCACCCCCACTACCGCCGAGTATTTTACTCGCCTCTTTTACTATTAAAGCCGCGTCCACACCTTCTTTCGCTATATCAGAGCGAACTGTAATAACGATATGTGCTTGGCCTGAGCTTACACCTCCAAGGATGGCCACCGCATTTTCCTTTAGCAGCCCCTGCGAGGTGTGCAGCAGCTCTTTTATATCCGCGTCAATTATCCAGCTTAAGATCTTAATGTGTTCGCTCCCTAGCTTTATTTCTTTTACTAACGGCTTTGATGATTTAACCTCATCATCCTTAGCTTCCGCAGAGGATTTTTTTGTTGCCTGAAGTCTAGCCTCAGTCAGTTTCTTTTTTAATTCTTCATTTTCCTTGCCTCTTTGTTTCCACTCCTGAAAAAAGCGATCTGCTGTAAACGGGAGTTGTTCTGCGGGGACTCGCAGCACATGAGAGGATTCGCTAAGGATCGCATCGCGCTGCTGATCGTACAGAACGGCGGCTACACCAGCAGCAAATTCAAAGCGTTCAACTCCATCTTGTATTCGCTCCGTCTTGATGATTCGCAAGGGGCCGACTTTTCCAGTGCTGGTCATATGGGTTCCAGCGCATGCCTGGACGTCGCTGCCGACTTTGACGATTCGAATAATCTCTCCCGGCGGTACGCCGCCCTGGTAAAGAGAAAATCCGTATGTCTGCTCTGCTTCATTTCGGTCCATCCACTTCTGCTCTACCGCAATGTCGTCCATAATCAATTCATTGGCTCTGAGCTCAATTATTTTCCTTTCTTCATCAGTCACTTTCTTGTAGTGCGAAACGTCAAGACGCGAGCTTTTGACACCCTTCTGTGCCCCTTCCTGCCAGATGTGGCCCCCTAGTTCGTCTCTAATAGACGCTAGCAGAACGTGTGTTGCAGTATGATGTCGGGCTAGAGACTGTCTCCTTTTTACGTCTATATTACCTGTTACTTGATCGCCAACCGAAAAAGGCGCGACATCCTCAACTTCGTGTATGATCGCATGTCCCTGAAGTCGCGCTAGACGCACTCGGACTTTCTCTCCTGATTGTGCCGTAATATAACCGGTGTCTTCTGGCTGTCCGCCGCCACCGGGGTAGAACAACGTTTTATCCAGAATTATGCCGTCTTCCAGTAACCCAACTATATGAGCTTCGAAGGTCACCTGTTCAGGTTCGTCGTAGAACAATCGACGGGTCACAGGCAAGCTTTGAACAGCTTCGGGGATTACTTCTTCGGCTTCTTGAACCCTTTCATGCGTCGCTGCGACTAGCGAATAAAAATCGTCCGGCAGTTCAACGCGAGCACCTATTTCCGTAGCGACATCTTTAACAAGCTCTGGAGGCACACCATAAGAGTCGTACATCTTAATGACCTCAGCAGTTGGAAAACTCTGCCCTCGATAACGCTGCGCTAAGCTTGACACACGTCTCCTACCTTTATCTATGGTGCTGCTATACTTCTCAGTTTCATTTCGTATTATGTCAATTACGGTGTCCGCCCGCTCTGTATATTTGGGGAAAGCGTTAAGGCCCTCTATCTGTTTCACGATGATCTTTTCCAACGGAATAGCAGAGCTCAAACTCTGCAACGAACGGAGTACCTTTCTTATGACTAGACGAGCGAGATACCCAGCTTTCACGTTAGAAGGGACTATCCCATCACCTAACATGAAAACAAGACACCTCGAGTGATCGGCAATTGTGTATAAAGTCTCAATAGGCTCCACAATTCTTACCAGCTCGTCAACATCGATGCCTATACTCCTCGCAACTCGTTTCCGAAGATCGAGCAAGTTAGAAGCGTTCAAGTCAACCATGCCGGCAAATCGCGCGTTTTGGGCTAAAATATGTGAATAATGGGGGTCTTCAAGCGAGTGCTCAAGGCCAGTACATTCGATCAGATAGTTTACGATGTTTGGCATAACAGCGTCGTATATCGTTGGCATGCCATTAGCAGCCCACACCATGCGCTCCAGGCCATATCCAGTGTCAACGATCGAGTTGTTCATTTGCTCATAGCGCTCGCCTTTGATCGTTATCCCCGTTTTTGATCGTTCCATATCCATGAAAACAAGTGTCGCGAGCTCTAAACCGCCAACAAGCACCTCCAAAGAGAGCCCGGCATTACCACCGCCAGCCCAGGGAGTCTCCTTGTAGGTAATAGCCGCGGGGTCGGCCCCAAGCTCGTGCAGCAAACAGTCGCAATACTGCACAGTTTCATTGCTCCAATAGATGTGACAATCGGGATAATTGAAAGCGTGATGGGCCATCATTTCAAAGTTCGTTAAGTGCCTGCCACTTTTCCCGACCACATCAATGTCTTTCAATCGAACGCAGGGTTGTGATATAGTGAGCGGATTAGCCGGCGGAGGCACCTTTCCGGACGTTACGAGCGGCTGAAAATCGTATATCGAAGCATTCACCAACAGCACATCTTCCCTCCATCGCGCGATTACTGGGTATGGAGAGACGCGCACATGCCCCCGACGCTCAAAGAAGGACAGATAGAATTCCCGCAAGTCATTGAGCTCGCGCTTTTTCAAAACGGGAGCACCGATAAAGGTATAAGGCGCACACGGTGCGTCACCGCACGTATTTTGCTCGTCTCGGGCCCAAAATCGACTGCCGCAGCTGCTACATGTTCTCAATTGGAAGTTGCTGCTCAGATACTCAAGAGCACCAAGGCTTAACTGCTCATTTGACATTTAACACACGTCACGCGACAATATCCGCTCAAAAAAGCTGGATTGACCTTTTCTAAATAACTGGGTAGAAAGTATTAAAAAGTTGCGCAGCTTATTAAGACCGTATGAGTGAAGAGCTAGCTACCGAAGACGTTCAAGACGTCATTAAGAGGTTAAAGAAGCTAGTCGAGGCGCAATGTGGCCCCATCTTCATTTCTAAGATGCAGCTCAGGGAGCTTGCAGATTTATACAAGACGTACAAAAAGGATTACGGCCAAGGTTTTGCATCTGAAGAGATACAAAACAGGATTAAATCACAGTTGCGGTAGGCTGCGACATAAGTTATATCTGATGAGGTGCGTATATCCTCGACCAAGAGAGTTGATTTGAGTGGACATTGAAAAGCTGCATCGCGGAACCGAGTTGCTGAAAAGAGGTTTCGCCAAAATGCAGAAAGGCGGGGTCATAATGGATGTGACCACTGCAGAACAGGCAATCATCGCTGAGAAGGCCGGAGCTGTTGCTGTCATGGCCCTCCACGCTGTTCCCGCAGATATTCGCAAGGCTGGCGGTGTAGCGCGTATGGCAGATCCGCTAATAGTCTCCCAGATTATCGACGCAGTTTCGATACCAGTTATGGCTAAGACAAGGATCGGACATTTCGTCGAAGCTGACATCTTGGAAGCGCTGGGCGTCGACATGATTGATGAGTCCGAGGTCTTGACTCCTGCCGATGACCAATTTCACATTGAAAAGTTGCATTTCACTACTCCTTTTGTCTGTGGAGCACGAGACCTTGGGGAGGCACTAAGGCGAATCAACGAAGGCGCAGCGATGATCCGTACCAAAGGCGAAGCAGGAACTGGCGACGTGTCAGAAGCAGTCCGGCACATGCACGCTATTATGGGTAAGATCAGAGAACTCAAAGGCAAATCCGAGCAAGAGATTAATCGCGTTGCTCGCGAAATCGACGCGCCCGCTGACCTAACAGCCGAAACAGCTGAAATGCAGAGACTACCCGTAGTGAACTTCGCTGCCGGTGGGATCGCTACACCAGCCGATGCAGCTCTTATGATGCGAATGGGCGCTGATGGCGTTTTTGTAGGCTCAGGAATCTTTAAATCAGAACAACCTGAAGTGATGGCAAAGGCTATTGTTGAAGCCGTAAACAACTTTGACGACCCAAAAGCGCTGGCAGAGATCTCCAAAGGTCTTGGACTACCAATGAAAGGATTATCCATTGGCCAGATTCCTAAGGAGGAAATCCTTCAAACGCGTGGATGGTAAGGGCGACCACGTAGGCCTATAGAACGCACACGTAGGTTGCAGTTGGAGATCTATTCATTCTTTTTAGATATAGCTACGGTCATTGAACTTGCTGACCTTCAATGGGATGATGCTACATGCCAAACCCCGTATGATCAGACGGTGTCGGCAGCCGAACATAAGTGCAGATCAAAGAGGGAGTTTTAGCTATTGAGAAGGCTTATGTTGGCGCGTGACAGCTTAAGTGCTCGTTTTCTCTGCAGCCACCGCTAACTCACGTTATTCTTAACTGCTGGCAGAAGTTGACGAAAAGAAGAGAAAAGGAGCATTTCGCCGTAGCTAATTCGCTCTACAGTGAGCTTATAAAATCATTAGTCTGCTTTCTCACTTCGGCTAGCAGATCCAAGTAATCCCTTATTGAGACGGTAAGGGGTATTAGTTCCCCAAGGGATACGGTGCTCGGCCACTGGGCCGGTGCAGGTGTGTTTAGCACGACGTAGTCCTCGTTTTGAATATTCGCTGCCTCTAAAATCTTCTCAAGCGCATATACTGAGCGGCTCTCAAATACAGGGATCGCATATTCTTCAATCGTCGGGAACGTGTCGCCTCCGCGTGTGTAGTTCACATACATCGCAGCATTAATTAACCGATATGCAGGAAACGTATCCTCGCTGCTTACATCGAGATAAACCGCTTCATCCCATTCGACCGAGCCAAAAAGCTCACGCTGTATCCACTTTAGATCAGTTCTTCGATTCAACGATCTCGCGATGTCGATGCACTTTAGCAGTATGACGCTCAGAGTCTCGTTAGAACTGAGATCGTCTTTAACTTCGTTAATCTTCGTCGCCAGACTCTGTTCATCTATGACAGACTCATTTGGTGTAATCGCTTCACTGTAACCTAAGGCCGTAAGCTCCGTGTGAATCTCAGCCGCTTGACTAGAACTCGCCGTAACTGCTGCTACGTTGACGTTACCCTTTAGTATGGTGGTGGTTTTCTGAGGCATTCGCGGGGCTACAACGTCCGTCGGTCCCTCTGGCGCGAGGTCAGATGTCGTCGAAGATGCGAGGTCTTGGTGCGAGTCCTCTGAAAGCGGAATCGTCGTAGTTTCTCGATATGCTTCCGGGGCAGCTATTTCCTCATAACTTCCTGTATCAGAGGCTTCCTGATTGACGAACGTTCCGGCTTCTTGTGCGGTCGAACTCCGGCGGCGGGCTCTTATTACTAACGCTACAGCAATAATGATTATTAAAACAGCCAACCCAATTGCTATATAGACGCCTGTACTCTGAGAGATTTGCAAGTTACTGGGCAATTGGGGGGAAATTTGTAAGATTGGCATAAGATCACCTCAGAAACTACTTATGAGTATAGATGGATGCTCATAGATAAATCCTCTGGTGCGTTGCGTAACGCTGCTGTGCGTAGCTCGTCTAGCGAAGAACGCTTGGCGTATCCAAGCTCATGCTATCACTGATTACCAGGCGTCGCTGATGGTTCTAATGGCTCAATGTGAATACATATGTGGGAGCTTTTTCTGCGAGACGGCCGATGTTGACGTTGATCCGCAACCAACCGCGCCGAAATACGTTTGAAATGCTGCTCAGTTGGGACCGTAGTCTCCACGTTTGCTTCTCGCACGCTGTTGGTTTGAACCCCAGTCTCGAGTCATAGGAAGCTGTGCAGGAAAGCGCTATGTCCTTGACTTTGTTTAACGGGAAAAGCTTGCGCTAAAGTCACTCATTTATCCGCTTTCATGGTGCAAGTTTATTGCTACTACGCCAGTTTGGCGAGCAGATCGATGAAAGAACGAGTGCTACGATATGGAAACGTTTTTAGACTAGAAGAGTCTAATCGGAGGGGTGGACTGTCTACTGGTCTTTCGACTGAATTGGGAGGTGCACGATGGCATTTAAGGATTCACTTATATCAGCGTTGTTAGTTGTCGCAGTTATTATTATACTGATCCTCTTTTTGCTCCTTGGTTGGTGGATTGGTAGCCTGATACTCCCCATGCTCGTATTTAGCGGCTGGCTCCACATTTTTGACATCATCATCAAAACTGTAGTCGGCTTGATAATAATTGGGGTAGTAATCGTAATTGTTGGCTATATCGCTTTGAAACTTATATAGCCCAAGCGGTGTTTCAAAGCTCAATTTTGAGTTTTCGGCTGCAAAAAGCGCCTTGAGAGTTCGTGGGAAGAAGCAACATGACGGGTAGTCAGCGCTGCTTCTCTCGCAATGCGCGTTCCCACCCCATCTTTAATATATTTACGTCAATCTTGAACGGCAGACCTTGCAAAGCCTGAATGCGCTCTGGCGACATAGGCACGGGCAGATTTGGCGGAACCGCTTTGATTTTTGATACGGCAAATACCGATCCCCACACGTCCATCATTTCTGAACTTTCTATGAACGCTCCTTTGGCAACTCCTTCTTTGTATGTTTCTTCGCCGACGAACATGTTCAAGTCAAACGGTTCGTACAACTGCATGTCAGCGGCGTAGTTTTGGAATAGATCCCACATTAGTTTCTCGACCTTGCGTTCCGGGTCGCGCACGTTCAAACCGATGACCTTCCGGGCTTCACGCCTATTAATGAAATGCGTGTGCGTATACAGTTTCTCGGTCATTATTTCGACTATCTGGGTGACCTTCGCCTCGTTTTTTTCACCCCTCATGTGGCTCTTAAGCAGATTGGTAGCCAACATTCGGATACGCGTATGTTGTCGGTACACATTTCCGAGCGCAAGTGGGTGTACTTGCTTTGAGAGCTCATTGAAGACCTCAATTATGTGATCTTGCTCGCTGATCTTGGCCGCTTCCCGGGCTAGAGTGATATACGCAGTGACGTCTTCGACGCTAATCCCCAGAGGAATTGCTGGGTTCAACGGATCGCGCGGATTGAATTGATTCGCAGTCGTTGGGTCAACCGAACTAAGCGTTCCCCCAGTCCCCATCAGTATTTCGTCTGCCCCGAGGCAAATTAGAGTCCCCGCGCTGTGGCAGTGGTAGGGCACGAGCGCCGAGAACTTGGTCGCAAACTCTCGAATGAAGTTGACAAGTGGCCATGGCACATCAGCGTCTCCGCCGCGAGTGTAAATGAACAGGTCTAAATGATCTATCTCCCCTAAACGATCTAAATGATCATAAACGAAACGCAAGTGATCTTGTGAGACTTGGCTGATCATGCCGGGGATGTTGGCATTCGTTGGGCGATCCCCCGTGACGTAGCAAATAACCTCGCTCCCGCGCAAGTCTTGCAGTTCCTGAATGATGTCGAGTCGCTGCTTTGTTAGCTCCGAAGACTCCGTAAGATAGCTCATGTTTTCCCCTATCGGGACTGTCGTATATAAACCTGTCATCGCAGTTTTGAGCCATTATCGAAGTCGAAATGCTCAGCGGCTACAGCACTGCGATATATGCACAAAAAAGCAATTTCCGCGAAGACGAGTGACTTAGCACGGCGCGTCGGCGGCCATAGCCAGAGAGATCAGACAACAACGTCACATAGCATCTCTGACTATTTACAGTTTAAAGCTGGATCCCACGTCGTTACACGACAGACAGAATTTAACCCGATCGTTCCTACAAAGCAAGCGCGATCGAACCCGGGCCGCACGTAACTTCAATTGTGCCAGAACCTGCGTGTCAACGTGTAATGTCTCTCGTGCCTCAAGATATCGCGGTAGAAGCCTTCCTCATCTAGGCGCGCCTTTCTAATGACTCTTGAAGCAGCTTCAGGACCAAGCCCGCGCGAAGCTAAAGCTATAACGCCTTTTTTCCCGTGCGAAAGGACTAGATTGGCATTTCTGTAAACGCGCTTTGTCCGTGCTTTATCTTCCGCTGTCTTTACATTCTCGGGCTTTGTTACGATGGTGATGTCTTCGTCTTCCCAGGGCTTAAGGGCTGCAATCAGTTTTGAGCTGCAGATCGGACATTGCGGCTGCTCAGGAACGTTTGCCACGTTTCGTTTCGACTTCCATTTCTTGCACGTGAGACAAAAAAGAATGACGCGATCATTCATGATTCTGTTTTTGAGCGCCGCGAGAATCGTTCGATCTGCGTTGTCAGTTACGAGCAGCTCCCGTGTGCCATAATGCCGTTGTCTGCTTAGAGGGCTTAGTTTCGACGTGACGATCGTTATATCGCCGTCTTGTACTCGCTTGAGTAGCTCACTAGTGCGCTCAAGGTCGAGCTTGTCGTTCACGATGTCGCGTATCGCTTCCTCGTATACGGGGGTGTCTTTCAACAGTTCCGTGAGCCTATTGATATTTAGATACTTAAATTCGACATCCCGCTCGATTACGCCAAACTTGCGGGACACCTGTGCCAGCTTCCATTTCAGCAGCATGCTGTTCTTTAAAGTAATTTCAATCAACGGCTGCACAAATTCCGGCCTCATTTGTCGCAGCAGATCAGCAACTAGCTCCGCACTTAGTACGTTAGGGAGCTCAAGTTGTATCCAATATGGATTGACCTCCATAGCGACGCTAGCCCCTAAACGTGCAGCAAGCAATGAAGTGATAACGCGGCCTAGCGTCTCGTTAGTCTTGTGGCCAAAGCACGCGTGTATCAGAGCTGTTTTCCCGTCAACTTCAACAACAAGCCTCTTATCGGTTGGAATGGCGAATTCTTTTTGTAGAGCGATTAGATCGACAACGCGTCGTACCGTGTGCGGATCCGTGCGATAATCCTGTAGAAGATTATGACTTGCGGTCACGACGGACGCGTGAGCTATCTGCTCCCTCAGTTTCCCCACGTCAGCAGCGACCTCGTAAGGCACTGGAATCTGCTCGCCTACCCAGCTTGGGATTTCACCTGTAGAGACGTCTATTGGTTCCACTTTCACCCGTTCGTCGTCAATCTCCAGAATCCGCCACATCTCTCCCTTCGTGACGAACACGGCTCCAGGCTCGGCAAAAACAATCACAAATGTCTCGTCAAGAGTCCCTATCCATTTCCCATTAATCGTATCGTAGATACCATAGGTTTTTTCGTCGGGAATCATCGATAGGTTCTCATAGCAATACCGGCGCGTTTTTCCCATCTTTTTTATGAGCGGCTCTGTGTCTTCACGTTCAACTTTCAACAACCGTTGTTGCTGCAGAAGCTTCACAGTCTTAACAAACGTGTCAAGCGCCAAATTTCGATATGGGTAAGCCTTTCTTACAATTCTTAACGCCCTGCTAGCGGGTATCGCCCCGTTCAAGGTCATGAAACACAACTGATTTGCAAGAACGTCCAATGCTTGGTAATCAACAAAAAGAGGTTCGATCGCGGTGTTTCTCGCTCGACGCGTGATCACCCACGACTCCATGATATCGTCAGCGTGGGTCGCGATAATGGTGCCCTCCGATACTTCTCCGATCCGATGTCCCGCGCGTCCTACCCGTTGTAGCAGTCTCGTCACTTCGCGTGGCGAATTGTACTGAACAACGTGTTCAACGTCCCCTATGTCGATCCCAAGCTCCATGGAAGAGGTGCAGATTAAGCCTCGTTTGACACCGGCTTTAAACTCGTTCTCTGCTTCGATGCGTGCCTCCTTCGATAGTGACCCGTGATGCACGCCGACGTCAGTGCCGCGAAAAAGAGACCCTAGCGCTTCAGCTGCTTGTCGTGTGTTGACAAAGATGAGCGTGGATTTGTGCTCGTTCACGATGTCGCGCACAACGCGAGCGTGGCTTACCAATTCTGGCGCAATCATTCTTGATCTCGCTGCGGCGTCATCCGCGCTGGTGATGTCCGGCTGAGTGACTGAAAAATTTGACATTCTCGGAGCAGAAACCTCGAGAACAGAGACCGCTCTCTCGGTCCCAACAAGGAAGTGTCCCATCTCCTGCGGGCTGCCAATGGTAGCAGACAAGCCTATCCTTTGAAAATCACCGACTAAGTCTGCCAAGCGCTCGAGGCCTATTACCAGCTGCGCCCCGCGTTTTGAGCTCGCAAGGTCGTGGACCTCATCAACGATGACAAACTTGACGGACCGTAAATTCTCTCGCAGCCGTCGTCCCATGAGAATGGCTTGCAGAGTTTCAGGCGTCGTGATGAGCATGTCAGGAGGGTGAAGAGTCTGTCGCCGCCTCTCGGACTTAGTCGTATCGCCGTGTCGAACGCCGATCGAAAGCCCCAGCTTCTTGCTCCACCAGTCAAGCCTCGCCAACATATCCCGGTTCAGCGCTCGAAGTGGTGTTATGTAGAGAACACTTATCCCGTTTCGCTGCTCGATTTCCAGCAGCTTGCTAAACACTGGGAGCATCGCAGCTTCTGTCTTGCCTGTTCCCGTAGGAGCTATAAGAAGCAGGTTTTTTCCCTCTAGCACGCTTGGAATTGCCAAGCGTTGCGCTTCTGTAAGCGGACCAAATCGGGTGATATATAGATCTTTCACGCTGGGATGCAGTGAAGCTACTACAGGTTCTTCTAGGCTGCTGCTAGCTACCATGGGACGACGTTCAACAGCAAGCGTTCCGCTTAAAACAAACCTTCAAAAACCAAATGATGAAGATGCGCGCTTTGCTGCTTGATTAGTACTTGTTTTAACGCGACTTAAAGATTCTTGCTTAAGCTACTCCGATTTGCACTGGCTTATCTCTCGCTTGTAGTCGCGTCCTTGACGTAGTTGGACGAGTTTACACTGATAGACCATGAAGGCAAGAGATGTCTCGGAGCAGTCTTACACACAAAAATAAAAAAGGTAACGCCCCAAGTTGCCTACCAGGCAAGTTGGGGTTGGTCTACGGATAAACCGTTCTCGTTCCTAACAGCGTCCCGCGAACGATGGGATAATGTCCGTTCCGCAAATCTTTATGGCTTCTTCAACGTCCGGACCTGTTGGGCTGCCAATTATAACCTGCGTCACTCCAGTGTTGAGCAACCCGTCGATCTTCTTGTTGCAGGAATCTGCGTCGCCTGCTATGACGAAGGCGTCGATCATGTTATCATCCACTAACGGCCCGACATCACCCCATTTACCTGCGCCGATAGCTTCACCGATGGCTTTAGCCGTACCGAGTGGAATACCGTGTCGCTCGAGCACAGGCGGCGGAGAGCCCATCGTAATAAACGCAGCAACCATCTTGGCTGATTTGCGTGCCTTCGCCAAATCAGGCCCAACAGAAAACGCCGTGTATGCGCCCACGTCGAAGTCGCTCATCGACCTTCCACTCTTTCCAACTCCCTCTTCGATGTTTGGCATCGCCGCCACGTAGTCTCTCTCATTGGACGCGTTGATAAGCACTCCGTCAGCAACTTCGCCAGCAGTTTTAAGCATGCCAGGACCTTGTGCACCCATGTAAAAAGGCACCTTGTCCTTCTGCGGTCCGGTAAAGTCAAGCTTTGCGCCGGTCACTTTTATCGTCTCACCAGCAAAATCAACGCTGTTACCAGCCAACAGCTTGTAGACGACTTCTTTAGCCTCTTTAATTGCACTCAGGGGCTTCTTGATATCCCAGTTGCCACTCCAGATTGCAGGCGCTGGGAACCCGAATCCCATTTTGTCAAATGTCGCTTTGTCGCCGGGACCCATGCCCAAGTTAACGCGCCCGCCTGATACTTCGTCAATCGTCGCTATCGCATTAGCCGTTAACAATGGGTTTCTCGTGAAGGGATTTGTGATACCGGTGCCGGGCCGTATAGTCGACGTCTTCAGTGATATGAGCGTCAGCATCGGATAGACGTTCCTGTTGTTAAAGTGGTCAGTAATCCAAGCGTATTTAAAGCCGTTGTCTTCTGCCAACTTCACCCTGTCTGCGCACTGACTCGGCGGCATGTTCGGGACAAACTCTATGCCAAATGTTACTTCCTTAGCCATTTTTTCACCAACTACTAACTCAGTAGTTTATATACCCTCGAATACGTCAAAAAAAGTACGAGAGTTTATATGCAAATTCTTTTTCCTGAATATTAATATATCGGTCTTTAAAACACGGTGTTTTTCGCAAAAAAATAGGAATTTTGAGTTCGCAAGCAGAAAGCCACTGTGACCCTTTTGAGGGGGTAGGGTATATCAACTGTTTTTAACGGTAAACGACGAGGAACGATACGATACTCTCGTCGCTCAACGTGCGAACGCACAAAATAACAGTGATTGCCGCCTCAGGAAAGAAGACAGAACAAGCTGAGAGAAGGGAAGTCAAATCCATCTGAATTTTTTCTTATTATTTGAATTTCAAATAGATTCAAAAAAAAGAACGCCGAGAAGCTAAAAGAATTGAACGCTTATACTCGATGGAAGCCGAAAGCCATTAAAGTACAGAAGCTCCGAAAAGCAGGATAAGATACGTTCCCGCAAAGATCGCAATAAGTCCGAGCACCTTTAAGATGACATCCATTTTCGTGAGTTCCTCCCTGAGCACCCGAGGAAATCGATAGGATAGAATAGTCGCAAATAGTAACACGAAGAGCGGCTGTGTCGCACCGACAGAACTTACCAACGTTATAGGGCCGTGCGCAATCGCGTAATTGTAGGCGAACACAGAGACGTATGCTACTGCCTGCTCAGCGACGAGTATAACGCCAATTTGTTTGCTTGTTATCTTATATGTGGTGATAAGTGAACTCCTAAAGGGCCTAAACGGGATAAACTGAAAGAAGGTTATGAACCCTGCGATTTGCACCCAAATAAAGATGGTATAAAAGTCCTGCATCGAAAACAAGTATTTCAAAGCGACGCTGTATAGCGCCAATAAGAACGACGCGAGGATCATCAGATAAAAAGCTAGTGAGATGCGAATTCCCTTGGTTAGTCTAATCGCGAACAGCGTCCCTCCAAGAACTAACAACCCGTATGCGACGTAATCCTGTGGTTTAAGTGCTTCGTGCAGAACCAAGCTAGAGAGGATCAACACGAACACGGGAGTTAGCTGAAGAAGGGGGATAACTCTCGATACCTCTTCAACCGTGAGTGCCTTGAAATAAGGCAAAGTGTAGTAGATGCGGACGAAGCCGACGAGAATTGTAAACGCGAGTATTGCTGGCGGTAGCGGTGTTAAATGAAAGAAGGCAAGTGTTACTAGCGGCATGAGGCTTGTGGCACTTATTACTAGCACATAGACAAGCGGTGGTATTCTATAGTCGGAAATCAGGATCTTGTCAATGATGTTGACGCCAGAAATAAGTACTGACGACAGCAATGCAAAATAGAACCACTCTACAGCCATAGGGGGTGCCTGTGGCCTCGTGTTAGCTTTTAAGCTACTTACAGTTTGCGAGTTTCTTCCGCTCTAACGTCTGGCGAAGAATTGTAGGGAAGCCTATTAGCGAAAAAAGCCCAAAAGACGGGCTCGCGAGATCAATGCTTTTGCCTTTTTTGTTGTGATGATGCCCTTCGTGACTTGCCGTTTTTTGGAGCGAACTTTCTTAATTGTTCGACAGTCCCGAGATATGTGCCATCTAGGAGGTACGCTTGCGCTTTCTCGAGCAGTATAGCTCGGTTTGTAAAAAGTGGTCCGAGCAGCGTCTCATAAGTGGCTTCGTTGAACGCGATTCCCCCGACAAGCTCATTGAAAGCGGGCATGATGATGACGCGCGGGTTTTGATAGCGACCGAGTTCAGGATATCGTTTTCGAAATACAGCCTCAACAAAGCAGGCCCTGATCCAAACGGGCTTCGAACTTACGTAGCCTAACGGGTCAGCCAAACGAATGATTGGATGGTTGTGCCCCATAACCACGTAATTGCATCTCAACAGCTCGGTCGAAGGCCACGTGTGGCCGTGCACAAGGCCCACGCCGTTGATGCTGTAGCCTTTTGACGGATGGATTTCGATTCCAAAGCGCGTATCACGAGGAATCAAATACTCGAGGCCTGCATCGTGATTGCCTGGGAGGATGTCCACAGCTGCGCATTCGGCTACCGATCGCAGAAAATGGGGGATGTCTTGTCGTTCAAGTGGTGAAGTTTTGGAGATTGAATGCTTCACGTCTCCCAGAAGAACGATACGTTGAGCCTTGACCGACTCCAAATATCGCAGGACCCGGTCAATGCGTCGTTCTACTTGAGACGGGATGTTTATGCCGCTTAGCGAAAGGTCGTATTCAATTCCGATATGTAAATCTGCCAATACGAGCGTGCTGCCAACAGTGAGCGCAGGCTCATTCACAATAGGTTGCGGTTCGGTGAAACCAGAGTAATTCCGACGCGGCACATTCATGCGTGTTTTTCATCTCTATACTAAGTCCTTCTAGAACTGCATCAAAAACCGTGGTTTGTGCTGTCGTCGGACGAAACCAAAAAAAAGTGAGACATAGACAAAACAAGCCCTATTCAGCCTGCTGACACGGCGAACGCGGAACCAGTTCGAGTCCTAAGCCTGAAAGGAGGAGCGAATTGCGATGCTCGTTGAACCGTTGCTCTGTCCGACCGTAACCCACACGGTGTCTTGTCCCTTTGCGAATATGATTAAACCCCCGGTTTCATTCCCGCTTATGAAGCTTCTGGTTATGTTATACCCTTGCTCTTGCATTTGAGATTTATAAAACTCGAGAACCTGCGCTGGGGTATCGTTTGTTTGGTAGGTGCTAACCTGCCCTACTAACGGAACATTAGAGTACGACGTTCTGTTGGCGTTAGGATATTCTGGCACATTAAGTTGCCCTGTGCCAGATTGTGAACTGTTTCGCGTAAAATTTTCAATCTTGACGGTGCAGCCAGAGCACGCTAGCGCTAAACCCGCAACAATGATGGTTATCAAGACTGCCTTGAAAAGTTTCATTAGCACCTCCATTGCTCCGGTTTGAAATAAAACTTGTGGTGGGCAGGATTTGTCTAGTGAACTGCCGCACCTTACCTTAAATCGCCTCGCTGCGCTCAGAAGCACCCGCAGGGCTAATTATTATTCCTTCGGATCAATGCCCATCCAAAAGCTTTACCTTGGAAGTTGCGTACATAGTGCGAGGTAAATTGTATGCTATCAACCATTCCTATAGATCTAACCGAGATTGACAAAGAAAACATAGACAAAGAAATCTTGCGAGCTGGAATTATCGCAGAGCTTGACGCAGTCAATCTTTACGAACAGATGGCTTCTCTCACCAAAAACGCGGCAATCCGAGCTAGCCTATTAGACATTGGTAAGGAAGAAAAAACCCACGTTGGCGAATTCCAAGCTCTTCTCTTGCAGCTAGATCAAGAACAAGCTGATGAGCTAGCGCATGGGCAAAGAGAAGTTGAGGAGATGGCAGGCAAATAACTTGGGGCTATAGCTTCTTTCAACCTGCAGAAACAGAGTAAAAATCAAAAGAAACTAGTCAAGCGTACGCTTTCGAACGAAGCATTCTAAGAAAGGCGGCTTTCAAAGCACCGCCCTTAGGTTTCGCGAATGTAAATTGCGAACGGCAAAGATGGTAGATGCAAACCTAGTTGCATTGTTGGCCCTTGCCATATTAGCAGCACTGTTGTCTGTTTATTTGCTTAGAATAAACGACAACGTCGGACATCTTTTCATGCTCTTGGGTGTTGGCTTGTGCGTCATAGCGCTGCTCCCATATGCTTTCAACACGTCAAGTGACCTCGGCACCATCCTCGTCATTCTTGGTGTCGGATGCATAGGATGGGGTCTAACTTTAAGAAAAAAGAGATTTAGACCGCAAAAAAAACGCTCTTGGAAGTTGTAAGCTCCTTTGCTTAGAGGCGTTAACACTTAGGATAAGCGCGCCTCTCAAAGCCGTGCTAGCGTCTTTTAGCGTGAAAGAGGAGGGATCTACATTTTTTCTCCCAAAGTTCAATCATGCGAAGAGGCCATCCAAGCATTTTGACAGGGGTTCAGGCTTTAGCAGCTTAGCGCCAAGCGATCTATTCGAATGAAGCTCATGCAGAGATCTTTGAGGGGGATCGGACGTCTTAAGCTTTTAACTAAAGATCAGATAAGCTTTATAGCGCTTCCTCGCAAATATGAGATAAGGACTGATTTTAGTTCCGCGTCATTATTTTGAGATCTGTATCTCAGTGTTGGTATTTAAATGGAACAACTCTTAAAACGTGCGCAAGAGTGCGCGCATGCGCTCGAGAAGCAAGATGAGGTAGTAATCGTTTCTCACGTCGACGCGGACGGGCTCGCGTCCGCAGGAATAATGTGCCGTGCTCTTGACAGAATTGAAAAAGGTTACGAAGTTAAGATCGTTAAGAAACTGGATCCGTCTATTATACGAGATGTTTCAAGCGCAGACGCCATAATATTCACGGACCTAGGCAGTAGCAGCCTAGATCTGATGGACGACCTGGGGCCGCTGTGCATAGTCGCAGACCATCACCAGCCAACAGGCAGCTCCGAGACGGTGCTTCACTTGAATCCACATCTATTTGGTTTTAACGGGGCTATCGACTTAAGTGGAGCAGGGGCCACGTATTTGATCGCGAGAGCCCTCGGCGACAATGTGGAGCTTTCAGATTTGGCTGTGGTCGGTGCCGTAGGTGACCTCCAGCACGTTAGAGAAGGGCGACTGAGAGGAGTCAACAGACTTATCCTCGACGAGGCTGAAAAACACGCAGTCGTCGGAGTCGAAAAGGATTTGCAGGCTTTTGGCCGACAAACGCGACCCGTTCATAAGCTGCTCGAATATACATCGAACCCGTATATTCCCGGAATCTCAGGAAACAGCGAGCAAGTTTTGGGGTTCTTAGCGTCGTTGAACATTGAACTCCAAGAGGGGGGCAAATGGAAGAGATGGATTGATCTCAGTAGCATCGAAAGACGTACGATAGTATCTGCCCTCATGCAACAATGCTTAATACAAGGCATGCCCCCTGAAAAAATCCAAAACCTCGTTGGCGAGGTCTATACCCTTTTGAAAGAAGAGCGCGGGACTGCCCTTCGCGATGCGTCGGAGTATTCAACGCTACTCAACGCTACCGCACGATACGGCTTCGAAAAGATCGGCGTTGCCGTTTGCATAGGTGATCGAGCAGGTAGCTACCGAAAAGCAAACGAACTTCTGTTGATGCACCGAGAGAACTTGGTGCGAGGGCTCAACTACGTCAAACAGACGGGCGTGACAACGCTGTCGAACTTGCAGTACTTCCACGCAGGAGATAATATACTCGAAACTATCGTTGGGATCGTTGCTGGAATGTGTAGGAATCTAGACGGCGTAAACAGACACTTACCGATCGTAGGTTTGGCAAACTCTGACGACGGGGTCAAAGTATCTGCTCGGGGGACCCAAAATCTTGTTCAGCGCCGCTTGAACCTCGCAAGGGCAATGGATGAAGCTGCTCACTTAGTCGGAGGTGTGGGAGGCGGCCACGATATTGCCGCAGGGGCAACAATTCCTGAAGGGACTGAATCGGAGTTCCTGAAGCATCTGAACAGATTGATTGGACAACAGATTTCATAACGCATTTACGATGACAACAAGTTGCAGTCCATGTCACGGATATCTGCCAAGCCTGACATCGCACTTGTCTGTATCTCTATGCCGCTCTCCTTGACCGCAGCCATAGAGTTTATTCCTCCTATTATCGCAACCCCGATGTGGCCTCTGTTCACTGGCATTTCCAACAAATCTGAGTTAGGCTCACCAACCTCGAGTATTCCTTTAAACTCGGCATCCATCAAATCCGAAAGCAGATTCTCAAGCTGAGTCCTTGCCGCCATAGGCACTTCTCGGACGCTTGCCAATACCTTACCAGATCCCGTATTGATCATCTCTAACACCGAAGTGAGTTCCTGCGACATAAACACGTCAAGGGGATCCAGCGTAGTTGAGTCATAACGCAGAATGTCCGTAAATCTCACAGGCATCTTTTCGGTCACCTGAACAATACCCCCACAGAGTGGCTGAACTGGGATGCCTGCTTTAAGCAACACGCCGTCAATTGTAATGCTGCAGATAGTAAGGATACCACTGAACCCTTTTTGAATTGAAACGCCGTTGAAACTTTCGCCGCCTTCGATTATTCGCGCGTAGGGACCGACATTGAGTCCTGCGGCGTAAACGAGCTTGCATGTGCTCAAAGCTCGCTCCAAATCGCGTTCAGCTACCACCGCCGTGTTAAAAGCTATTGTGCCCTCGCTGGTCCTCGGATCGAAAGTAATGCCGCATATGAGCTCCCCAATTCTTGAAGACATGAATTTGAGCTTCATTTCACGCACCGGTCGGACTTTAGTTCTGCTAGCGTCTTACAAAAAGGCCCTCAACTGCATACTTACCTTCGTTGCGAACTATGGGCTCGGTCCCTTTAATTTCTTCTATCGAGAAACCAGCGTACCCTTCAATGTAGCGACGCCAAACGTCAGGCCACGCTATGAAATATGCGGCCTTTGATTTGCCCGATCCCATTCTCAGTTCCACCGCGAGATAACCCGTTCTGCCAGATTTTCGTATGAATTCCTGCATCTTAGTTACCTGATGCTCGCCCCGATTGTTGACCGAAAAGTGCTGCGAGAAGTATAGAGCAGTGGCACCTTTACTAGCTGAGATGCTCTTGCATTCGATGCCGAGATACAGTTGCCGATCTGACGAGTCCACCAAGATATCAAGCATCTGTTGCGAAAACCGATGTTGTTTCATCCTATATGCGATAGCATCGAGGCCGCTTTCGCCAAAGTAATCGTTAAATGATATAACGAGCTCTCTTTCGAAATTGCTCATCGGCCGCACTTTCGTCTTACTACTATAAAGGATATCCGCTGGTCAAATAGAGCGCGCGGGGGCGATACTGCGACTGTCTGCAACGCAGAGTGCGCCTAAGCTATGACGAATTTAGTCTGGTCTCGCTTAAAAAAGCCTTCTGCTTCGAGTTTTTGCAGATTGCGCGCTATTAACTGTGGGTCGACGTGGAGCAGATGTGTCAAATCAGTTTCAGTTATCCCTGGGTGAGCAACAATCAAAGAGACTATCTGGCCGCGCAATTGCCTATTAGAGCCTTCGAAAGGCGCCTGTTTCTTATGCTGAGCGCTATTTCGGCTTGGATTCTTGAACTGCTTCTTCAGCGTCGCGCCGTAATCCATGAGGGCGTAATACCATTTACGAGGACTTGACCGATCAAGCGTGCATTCGACTAGCGGATAGATGTCATCATCTTCTACGCCTTGTTCATCGGTGTAGAAGGTGTGGATGAACACTGCTCTTATATTTGTTTCAATGAAAACCGTCGGCTTGTCAAATGCGAAAGTTTGTATCGCGCATGCGGTTGCAGGTCCAATTCCCGGCAAGTCTACTAGGGCCGAGTAGTCGGACGGCAGCTTTCCTGCAAGTTCAGCATCAACGGTTTGAGCTATTCGTTTAAGCGCGACTGCTCGCTTGTTGTATCCTAAACCGTGCCAAACCTCGAGCACGTTTTTTAGCGGCGCGCGCGCAAGCGCCGAAAAGCTCGGAAAAACGTTCAAAAACAACGCATACTTATCAACTACCCTTTCAACCTGAGTTTGTTGCAGCATTAGCTCGGACACTAGTATTTTGTACTGATCGCGAGTCATCCTCCACGGCAGCATTCGACCCTCGTTCCGATAATGTCGATAAATCCGTTCTTGAAAACTTGTGATGTCAGCAGAACTCAATTCACAGATTTTTCGTCGAGGGTGTTCGTTGCTTCTGATGCTATCAACTCCAACTTTAGAACCTGGGAGCATAGAGCGGTTTTTTGCTGGGTCTTTTGCTTCGTAAGTAAATCCTGCAAGGCGTGCTTCTAAAGCAAATATCTCCATTTGCTCTCTGAGTCACTTGCTTCAGTTTAACACACCTTGACTGTAAAAGCGTTAGTGTCCGATGCGCGCAAAAAAAGTGATAGCCCACGCGCCTCATAAGCGTAAGTTGGAAAAGAAGCGTAAGCACCCTAACGTCGACGTCACGAACCTGAAAACTTTGCTCTTCTTGACGCACAAGCGTATTGGACGGGATCACAGATGAGCCTTGTCAGTTGATGTCTCGCAACAGTTCGCACACTCAAACTTCGTCGAAAATTCTCTTTTTTGTGTTTAAGGTTAAGTTATAACAAAAATACTGCGACTGACAAAACGGTAGTCCACGAGCTATCTGCGTTAACGACGGCAGATGTAGCCACATTAAACGTTTCCTTTGGCTTAGACTCAGTCCACGTTTCATACATGCTCGAAGCCAATCTCTCGGCGTAGGCGCCTGAACTCTCTGTCGTCTCGCCAAATGCGTGATGTTCCGAAATATAGCCAAACTCGTCTGGATTCTTGGGAATTGCACAACCCAATGACGCTGAGATTCTCCCATTCGGTTCATTCGACGCATGTCTTGACATTACGCAGAAAACTATCTCTCCGGGAAGCAGTTGTTTAAGCCCTTCATCCTTTGCAATGATTTCGCATTTTGGCGGCAATATTGAACTCACAGTGACAAGATTGAATTTCTCTATACCTGCATCTCTTAAAGCTTTTTCAAAACTTTCCAAGTTTTCTCGGTGTGTTCCGACACCGGTTGCAAAAAACGTCTTTTTTGGCAATAACCTCATCTTGACTATCATGCCCCCTTGAATCGCGCATACAGCAAAACATATCTCACTGTAAGTATTTTTAACCTTTATGCAAAGAATGGTGCTCGAAGTAGTGACTTTAATTATTTCCGTTGCCTTTTTCGCTGTTTTGCTGCTCTCCGTCACCTTATCTGGCACCGGACCGCTTGGTTATATACTGGCAATCCTTGTATTTATCATGATTGTCAGCGTCGCCGGGATCAGAATTGCCGCCTATGAATAGAAAGGTGCCGCAAGCACTGGTGCGAGGTTTGGGCAAGTGCTTCCATCTCGCTGCGCTGATACGGGCTCGGTGTTCCTATGAAAACAAAAACACAACGCATCTTAATTGACACTTCGGGCGGCGTCCAGGTAATAGATATAACACGCCAAGTCCAAAAACTGCTTGCAGAGAGCGACTTAAAAGAGGGATTAGCTACGATTTTTGTTCCCGGCTCAACCGCAACTGTGACGACGATCGAATACGAGCCTGGCCTCGTTGCAGATATCACCAAAGCACTCGATCGCATCGCCCCAAGAGATGGGCACTATGAACACGACCAAAGGTGGCACGACGGCAACGGACACTCGCACGTAAGAGCATCTTTTTTGAAGCCGAGCGTAACAATTCCTTTCTCAAACAACGCCTTAATGCTCGGCACGTGGCAGCAGCTTGTGTTCATCGAACTTGACGTCCGGCCTCGCAACAGAACGATCGTTGTCCAGCTCATGGGCGACTAATCACTTTTAAGTCGAAGACTAGCTGAGCTGCTCTTTCGATAGCTTCTGCTACGATGAATGCTTGCTCGAGGTTGTCCCCGATAGCAATCAACCCATGATTCTGCAGAAGAGCCCCCTTAAACCCCCGAATTCCGTGCGATACTGCAGCGCCTAAGTCGGAAGTGCCCGGTTCCGCGTAAGGAATCAACGGCACGCGACCTAAAAGGTGTTTTCCTTCAACGTCAGGCGATTCTAGGTCGCCCCCCAAGCAGGATAATGCTGTAGCGAAGCGCGAATGTGCGTGCACAATTGCAGAAGGTTCCATCGCGTTATATATCGCAAGATGTGTCGGTAGCTCGCTTGAAGGAGGTTTTCCTTCGAGATGTTCACCTGCCATTGTCACCACAGATACGTCTGCCGGCCGAATTCGATAGCTGGGAATCTTTGTCGGAGATATGAATACGAAGTGCTCGGCCCGCGCACTCACGTTGCCGCTCAACGACGATGTAAGACCGTGCTCGTATAATAGGCCCATGTACTTCGAGATTTCCTGTTTCAACAATAGCACCCTCGATTTTTGTGAACCTATACAAGAGTCAAATGGTCTTAGCTGTTATGCTTGTCAGACACCTTCAGACCGTCGATTACTACACCAAATGAACTAGCCTGAGCAGTTGGACTGCGATCACAATGAGCATCCCAAGCCCAACCATTTTGACCACAGAAATTGCATAGTTCTGCCTCGAAATGTACCCTGCATAAAAGCCTAAGGCAACCAAGGTGGTCAAGCTTAACGCAACGGAAGCGATGACCGAACCGACCGAAAATATCCAAGGCGCCAAAGGGACTAGACTTGCGAGGAAGCTTGCCCCTCCGTGAGTAATGGCATCCTTAGCGATTTTTTTCCGGCTTTGAGATGCAACATACGTGTTGTTCAGCTTCCGCAGAAGCGATTTCTCGGTTCTAACGAGCTTTCCGTGCTCTATTGTGCTCTCCGCAAGATAGGACCCCAGGCCATTGGTTAACGCTAACGCAATCGCCCCCCCAAAACCGGCACTAACCACAATCGAGTTGGAAGCGCTGACGACTGAGACGCCTACAATGATTCCAAGGGTGGCAAGAAGTCCGTCAACGGATCCGAGGATTAAATAGCGCCCTTCCTCAATATTGAAGCTCATAAAAGTAATGGCATTGAGATATCTTTCCTGCAGAGCTTACCAAAACAAGAAAACAAAACCGACTGGGGTTCATCCGCGATCGTGAAGCGTTTCTTCTTCTTCGACGATTTTATTCCCCGCGATGATCTCGTCAACGCTGTGAACGACCCCTCCCAGATTCTCAATAGTCTGCAGCACCAAATCGAAATCAACGTCGGTGCCCTCAACGGTAATTTTCACGTTTTCGGTTTGCTGATCGACCTCATAGAGGCTCAAATTCACGCCGTCGACGTCCTGTATGTCCCCTATCGCACTAGCCACCTGAACGTTAGTTGGTTCGTGAGGTTTCAGTACGTCGAGCACTAATCGCTTGATTTGGGACATTTCTCTACCGATCACCGTAGTAAATAATCGGACTTATTCTTTATAATGCTATTTATGATTTGAAATCAGCCCGTTTAATGAATCGCGCCAAGCGGATAGATTATGGCCTCGGCATTGCAGCACGATGGTGCGATCTGCTTGTGTGAATGCGACTACGAGTATGCCGTTAACAGTTGATACCGCATCGATATCGCTCAGTCGCACGAGGTAGGCACCGGACGACAAATAAGGCCGCACATAAAAGCACTTTTTATACAGCCTCATCACCGCCGGCCTCTTGAAGGTGGTTAGCAAGCGATCTGTTTCCACATCCTTTAGAGTTAGCAGCACGGCCGTCATCGTCGCCAGAATGGGCCGAAGCCTCGTCACTTTTTTAACATTCTTTTTGCTAAAAACCGAGCCGATATAACGCTGGCGCACGATACCTCGAGCTTGCGAGAGGAGCGATAGCGCCGTGAAGCTTACTAAGAGCACCGTAAACAGGGCCGTTAGAACGACCACATATAACAACCCGGGCATTAATTGAACCATGCGTGCGATTGAGCCTCCTGATAGCTTTATAGAATCGTTCGTCTCAAGGATGCGTATACTTAGTTCTTGAACTGTCTGAAACAGTAAAAGCCACAGCTTTTGCAAAACCGTAGCGACCGGCACAGACTTTGCTACGAGTATTCATTCCTTTTGCTCGCGTCTCTCGCGGTTAAACTTTTCTATTCACCGACACATTAACCTTCTATGCTCGAATTGCGGCGCAACATAGCGCATCTGTTGCTCGGCACGTTTTTTGCGTTTCTGGTCGTTTCGCTGCCGCACGAGCTCGTCATTGTCGGCAACATTTTGCTCATCGGCGGGTTATTCGTTTCTTCTCTGCTGCATCAAAGGTACAATATTGCGTTCTTAAACTGGCTGTTTGCGCGCTTTGATAGACCTGGAAAATTTACCGCAAAGGGCGCCATCACTTTTTTTGTAGGGACTCTTATCGCCGTGTTGCTCTTCACGCCTCTTTATGCTGCGCTAAGCATTCTCGTGCTATCTATCAGTGACAGCCTGGCAACGATTGCTGGCCATTACGCCGGGAAACATCTTCTGTTCAAGAAGAAGACAATTGAAGGCACCCTAGCGTTCTTCGTATGCACATTAGCTATACTCATTTTTTTTGTTGCGCCGACAAAAACATTGCTGATTGCGCTGATCGTGTCTGCTACGGAGCTTACTACGCCAGCCTATGTGGATGATAACCTTACCATCCCATTTGTAACCGGACTGCTTCTCAGTCTCTAACGGTTCGTGCTGCGACGCAAAGCGAGGACACTCGTATCGGACGCTGCGTAAGCTATTCCGCCTCCAAAGAGCTCGACTACGCAAGAAATGCAGCAACAGCGTCATTTTCGAAGAGCGGGTTCTGCTACTCCAAGTCGTCTCGAGGCTCCTCCGAAGCAGGCCTCTCAAACTGTCCGGGGAATATCTTTTTGAGCGCTGCCAAAACGCGCAACATCTTGTCGTCGATGGCATCCTCTGGATTATCTAGAAAAAGTCCTAGCGAGACGGCGTATGCTATGTCGTCTATCAAATTCCTCGCGATATTTAGGTCACCCTTTTTAGAGAGCTCTGACAGGATAAGCGAGATGTCAAACGCGCGGTCCAAGATGAAGTCGGCGCCGACTCTGTTGACTCGTTTAGCGACGTTATCCATTTCCACGCCCAAAATAGCTTTTGGATCTTCTACCGCTGGGATACCCAAACTCTTGTAAACGAGATCACTCTGGTTCTGAATTAGAAGATACAGGTGCTCGCAATGATTACCCGCGCCCGAGCGATTCGTGCAATCTTCGCCACAAAGAACCTCGCAATGGGGAAGCATGCCTCGTGCCCTATAAGCGTCCATTTGAAACTTGGCACACATAAACATAGCAATTGGAATTTATGTCGAAACTAATATAAATCCTCTCGATGGTCAGTTGCCCATAATTATGTCGTTTTCGCTGAGGGTCTCTATGAAGCAAAAACAAAGTCTGCAAGGAAATCTTACGTATCTAGAAGCTGCAACTTGTTACGCTCGGTTGGCGGCGATCCCGCTTATATTCCTTCGTTTTCAAATAGAAGGCTGCGGGATATTGGTGTTTGCCGGAAAACAGTAAATACGTGTTTTGCGTCCTTAGCGAACTGAACGATGACGTTTTAACGCAGAAGTCCAAAAGTGGCTTTTTCTTTCTAACATTTTCCAAAAAACATTCTGTTTAGGGCGATATCGCATGAATGACAAAACAGACTGGGCGATCGAAATTGATGGACTCGTCAAGGAGTACGGTGGCATTAAAGCTGTCGATCATATATCTTTAAAATACCGTTTGGCGTCATATTTGCATTCTTGCGGCCCAATGGCGCCGGAAAGACCACGACCGTCGAGATATTGGAATGTCTGCAATATCGGCAATTCCCTTCCGAAGAGCGGTAAGTCCTCCTCGTGAGCCGACTTGATGGCTTTTGCGGCGCCACATCTGCTATCATCCGGAAGAGGATATCCAATCCAATACCGTGGCTTCCGATGCGCATCAGGTCCGTTAGTTCGTGGCGATGAAGTTGCTATCTTTTCGCCCGTTTCAGGCAGCTAACTAGTGCAAATATCAATCACTGAGGTCAACATACCATTTCGTTAGCTGGTTCAACGAACCTTCCATGCCTCGGTAATCCGCTAGAAGCTCATAGCCGAACGCTGTCAGCTTGGCCCCTCCCCCATCTTTTCCGCCTCGCGTCCTATCAACAAGTGGACGACTGAGCCGTTTTTCAACGATAGTGATGCGTTCTAGAGCGTAACGGTATGACATCTCCAGCTCGCGCGCCGCAGCGCTTACAGATCCAAGCCTATCTATCTCAGCAAGTAGCCTCATCGTACCGAGGCCAAAAACGTATTCCTCATCTTCACCGACAAACCACAGCTTGAATCGCGGTCTGATTCTCATGTTAGTAAGATATAATAGCGCACGTGTACACTTAACCATAACGATGATATTCAAAACACATAACGATGATATTCAAAACACATAACGATGATATTCAAAACACGAACTCCGTTTGACGTGGCTTTGGACATGTTCCTCAAAGCCATCGTGCCTATCGAAGACACCGAGGTGTCGCCTATCCGAGAGGCCAGAGGGAGGGTGCTTGCCCGCCAGATTATAGCGCAGCGAGACGAACCCAACTATCGACGGGCAGCTATGGATGGTTATGCGGTCGTCGCCGACGATACGTTAGGAGCAAGTGAACTTTCACCGGTTGTTCTCAAAATTGGTGACGACGTGAGACGTGGCGTTATCTCTCGGGTTCATACCGGCTCCAAAATGCCGGACCAAGCAGACGCCGTTGTGATGATAGAAGACGTCGAACGTCTCGACGACGTCGCTGAGATTAGAGCGCAGGTGCATCCGTTCGAAAACGTTGGTCTTAAAGGAGAGGACGTAAGGCGCGGCGAACTCATCTTATCTCCCGGCCATCGCCTGCGACCAGCAGACATCGGCCTACTTAGTTCCCTCGAAGTCGACGACGTGACCGTCTATAGGCAACCAGACGTCGCGATCATACCGACCGGAGAGGAACTCGTTGGAGGTAAGCCCGCCGAAGGAGAAGTAGTCGAAACAAACGGCCTTATGAACGCGCTCCTCGTTGAACAGTGGGGTGCACGCTACCGCTACCGAAATATCGTTCTCGATGTGCGGGAGCTCATTGAAGCAGCGTTGTTACGGGATACGGATGCCGACCTGATACTTACGACCGGGGGGACCTCAGTTGGCATTCGGGATCTCGTCCCAGAGGCGGTGCACAAGCTTGGGAAGGTTTTAGTACACGGGATCGCGATCAGCCCCGGAAAGCCTACAGCGCTCGGGCTTGTGGAGAATACCCCCGTCGTGTGTCTGCCTGGGTTTCCGGTCGCCTGTCTCGTCGCTTCATATGCATTTGTCAAGCCAGCAATCTATCGTCTCGCTCACCTCGACCGCACATTTAAGCGGTCAGTGACCGGCACACTTGCGAGTAAGCTCACGGGAAAACCTGGCTCGCGAACATATGCGCGAGTGGCTATCAGGAACGGGCGCGTCGAACCCATTATGGTGTCTGGATCGGGCATACTCAGCTCTATGGCTAAAGCAGACGGATTCGTTATCATTCCAGAAAACGTCGAAGGGTATGACGAGGGTCAACGGGTAGAGGTGGTTCTATTTGACTGACCATCGGGTGCTTATAGATACACGAAAAGAGTTCAGAGAGCTAATAAGCGTCGACAAGGCCCACGAGATCATTAGCAAACTTACGCTAGTTCGCAGAACTGAAAAGATAGCGCTGCAGCGTGCTTTAGGGCGAACGCTCGCTGAAGACGTCACGTCACGCGTTGACGTTCCCTCCTTTGACAGGGCGGCAATGGATGGATTCGCCCTCATCGCGCGCGATACCTATTCCGCTAGAGAGGACGCACCGGTGCGACTGCCGCTCTTGGGTTCCATTGAGGCTGGCGTCTTACCTAAATTTGAGGTGCACTCCGGACAGGCTGTCGAAATTGCCACTGGTGCGATGATGCCCAAAGGCGCCAACGCCGAAGTCATGATCGAACACGTCGGCGTCGAAGCAAAGGGCATCGCGATAAAAAAGCCAGTTACCATCCACGAAAATGTAATATCAGCTGGCTCTGACGTGATGGCCGGAGAGCTTGTGCTGCGCCGCGGAGCCGTTCTCACTGAAAGAGATATCGGAGCCTTGGCAACGATTGGCTGTCGCGAGGTAAATGTCTTTGAACAGCCACGGGTGGGCATCCTCGCGACCGGCAATGAGATCGTGCCTCCTGGATCAGCCCTGACGCCCGGCAAGGTCTATGACGTCAATACTTATTCAGTTGGGGCGGCAGTTGAAGCGAGCGGTGGGAAACCACTTTATTACGGAATCGTCGGAGATGACATCGATCAGATTGAGCGCGTAATAGCAGACGCACTTTACGAATGCGACATGGTGATCTCCTCTGGAAGTACGTCAGCGGGACAAGGTGACGTAGTGTATCGCATTGCCGAAAAAGGAAAACTTCTCGCGCACGGGGTAAGCATCAAACCTGGAAAGCCACTTATCATCGCAGAGCTTGAAGGCAAACCGTTCTTCGGCCTACCGGGATACCCTGTCTCAGCGCTCATGGTCTACTATGTCTTCATAGATCCTTTCATAAGAGGTGGGGCAAAGCCGTCACGCAAGGTACGTGCAAGACTTGGGATTGAGGTCCACTCAGAGCCACGACATCAGCTGCTCCCAGTAAACCTCGTTCGCAGCTTAGCTTACCCTGTTTTTGCGAGCTCTGACGCGATAACTACGCTTCTGTCTGACGGATTTCTTGAAATCCCCGAGCATACAGAGATTCTTGATGAAAATGAGGAAGTTGAGGTCACTCTTTTCGGAGAATTTGAGCTGACAGACCTGATGTTTATCGGGAGCCACGATATCGGGGTAGACATCCTCTTTCAGATGATTGAAGACGTTGCTCCTCATATAAAAGTCGTCAACGTCGGCTCTCAAGGAGGGCTTGTTGCTGTCCGCAAGGGTATTGCGGATATTGCCGGCACTCATCTCCTGAGTGCGTCTGGGGAGTACAACCTCCCGTTTTTGCAAGAGTTTGGGTTGCACAACGTTGCTCTTGTCAAAGGCTATATGCGGCAACAGGGGATTATCACTCGAAAAGGGGAAATGATCTCACTTGATAGTCTTCCAGAAATGCAGTTCATAAACCGGAATGCCGGATCCGGTACACGCGTTTTAACGGACACGTTGTTGCAGAAGATCGCAACAACGCGCGGACTTGCGTTAGACGAATTCACCCAGTCTATCAAAGGTTATGATTATGAGGCGCGAACACACAGTGCAGTAGCCTCTGCAGTGAAATTCGGGAAAGCTGACGCCGGCATAGGTATCAAGCCTGTCGCCGATTTGAACGGATTAGAGTTTCACCCACTCGCGAATGAAGAGTATGATTTTGTGATACCACTAAACCGCTTCGAGGAGCTACCAATAACGCGATTTCTTCAAGCACTGCGATCGCAGGAGTTCGCCTCACGCTTGCCATCGGGCTTGCAGACCTACGATAAGACGGGGTATATTGTCAAGATTGACTAACCGATCCGTAAGCAAAACTGCGATTATTTCACTTTTTTGCGAGCTGCTGCACAAGACATTTGGAGCGCCTTTCATTACGTTATCGTAAACGATGAAACTGACCTATAGTCTTTTGCAGTCAAAATGGAATCTGATCTATCTTAAACGATTCTAAAAAAAAGTAATAGGGGGCAGGGGGCCCCCCAAGGTTTCCTAATCCGATGTCAATTCAGCGAATCTGGCCAAGAGCTTAGCCGTGTCCTTAGTCGATTGGTGGAAGAACGTCGAAAGCGGGATCTCAACAGGACATGCGTCCTCGCACTGACCACAGTCCACGCAGTCGGCATCCATGTGTGCCGCCCGTGTGTACTGCAGCTTCGGCGAGGGAGGAAGCCCGCTTTCAACCCAGCGCGGCTCACAGCTCTCGAGCTTGCAGTCATCGCACGTGCACACGGGACACGCCTTCCAGCAGCCTCCGCATTTTATGCATTTTAGTTAAGTGTGCACATCGACTATCATAGCTTCCAGCATGAGAATCAGACCACGATTCAAACTGCGGTTCGTCGACGAAGATGGGGAATACGTGTTTGGCCTCGGTACGCTGAGGCTCCTTGCTGAGATAGATAGGCTTGGATATGTAAGCGCCGCGGCGCGCGAGCTGGGGATGTCATACCCTTACGCTCTGGGACATATAACCATCTTTGAAAAGCGGCTCTGTCGGTCTCTCGCTGAGACTAACTGAGGCCGAAAAGAAAGGGGTGGGGCCCTGCGCGCTCGAGATGCTTCCACGTGCAGAGGGGGATAATAAGCAAATGAAGTGAGACAGGGCCGAATCCACGCAGCCCCAGTGCGGGTTCGGTGAGTCCGGTCTATGCTGCTACATCTGCTTGTTCGGTCGTTATCTCCGACTGAAGCTGCGGACTTTAAAAAATCTTAAAAAAGAAGATGCGGAGCGTTCTTACGCTCCCGCATAGTACAATGTGCCTTTTCCTCCCTCGCCGCGGTCTCCTTGGTAGACCTTGACAGCATATTGCTTGCCATCGTAGTCGATTTGATCGTCCTTCTTGTAAATAAAGCCAGGGAGCCAATACCCAATTTTGCCAAGGACAATGATATCGCCCTTGGTCATTTGAGCCCCCACTCGACTCTCTGCATCCCCTTCGATGACGATCTTACCACCGTGCGCGTGAATGCCGGCCTGGAGATCTGCGTTACCTTTGACAACGATTTCGCCGCCTACCATAGCTTCGCCGATGTCGCTCCCAGCGTTACCACTTACGACGATCTTGCCACCTTTCATGCCACGCCAGTCGCCGCGGTAGTTCGCACCGACATAATCGCCAGCATTCCCGTCGATGACCAATTCGCCGCCTTCCATGGCTATACCAGCGTATGCACCGGCATCACCGTTTACGCGAAGTCTACCTCCGGTCATCCAACCGCCAGCGTACATCCCGACAGAGCCTTTCACGAGGAGCTTTCCTGCGGACATTTTCATGCCAATGTACTTCACCTTGGGAACTGATCCATCGATTACGATGCCGATCTCGTTCGGATCGGGGTCGGTTTCGCCGATTACGTCAAAATAGTCACCGAGGGCGTACGTTCGGTTGCCCTCGTAGATCTCAACCGCTCGGACTTCGTCAAGCGTCTTGCCTGCAAAGTTGTCAGGCGTGACGTTGTCCGCATCGAGGAACATGTACTCTTTGTCTTTAGGCCGAAGCGTGACTTTTTTCACTTACGCCACCTCCGGCTTGACCACTAGACCGCGTGCAACGTACTCGTCTTGGACTGGATAGTTGTTCATCGTGACGCTGTAGAACCTCACGAACTTCTTCTCGATGTCATCCAGTACCGCTGGGTCCATAGAGCCGTTCGTGGCATCGACCCAAATCGTACGCTTGTTGCCCTTGCTCACAACCTCTCCGTCAATGACGACGATGTCGCCACCTTTAATCGTGTAAGCTGTGTTCTTAAACGTCTTTTCAATGCCTGCAGGGTCAGTTGTTGGATCCATGGTCTTCGGGTTGTAATTGTATATCGCGACGTCGGCGTCAGCGCCAACCCCCAGATGGCCCTTCATGTCACCTAGCCCGAGCGCTCGAGCAGGACCCGCGCGCGTCATCTTGGCAATGTCGTAGAAATCAAATACGCGCGAGATACCGCCAATGGCGACCCGATCAGGCACGACCTTATGCAACGTCTCAAGTCGGTCGAGCCGAGCTTGATTTGACATAAGCCAACTAATGATGCGTGGATAGCGCCTGAAAGGCCCAGCGTTAGGATGATCAGTCGTAATAAACGCCTGCATCGGATCATCGATCAGCAGCGCGAGCTCGAGCCCAATAGCCCACTGAATACCACACACGCTTATCTTCGGGCTGTATATGTAAGGAACAACGCCAGCAGCGGTTTCGAGTTCGATGTCGGCATTTGCCCACTTGAGGTGGTTCGTGTTGTGGAGATAGTACTCCATCGGACCGTCAGCGGTCATCGTTGTAGTCTCGTCTAGCGTGACAAACCCTACGTCGACTGTCATGTTCTTGTTCTTGTTTATGCTGTCTGCGATCGGTTGGGCCTCGGTTTCAAAGTCTTTCCACGTGGTGCCCCCATACGAGTGGAACTGCATGTGTGCAAAGTTGATCACTTGGTCCCTGATTTTCCCATCCCTCGGCAAGACCCCTTCAAGAAGTTTTATGGAATCAAGAGTAGTTTGGTAGTTTCCTGGATGTCCTAAGTTATTGGCGTGGAGGTGAATCGAAGTCGGTAGGTTTAAAGCCTCATTCGCCTCGGCAAGCCCGCTGATGATCTCAGATGGCATTACGTCGAAATACGGAACTGGATCGGAGATGTTGACACAATTCATGCCCCATCCCCAAGCTTCTGAACCGCCTGGATTGACGAGCTTCACGCAATATCCCTTCGTCGCGTGGAGCATCCACGCAACAAAGGCGTTGAGTTTGTCCTTCTCGCCTCGTTTGATGTACTCCATCACGAGCCAGTTGTTGCCGAGCAGCGTGTAGGCCGACTGATCAATCAGCGGTGTGTCTGCCATTTCCTCGTGCGTATGCCGAGCTAATAGCGGCGGCATTGCCGCTTCGTTCGCCTGGGTGTAGCCCATACGCGAATATACGTAGCCGGTCTCAAACACAGACGGAACTGAAAACCCACCGCCCGACCGCGTCATTTTGCCGCGCTTAGACGTGTTAAACAGCTTATCCTCGGGCCTCATGTTGCGGCCAACGTTTACTTTGGGCCCTGCGATATGGGCATGTATGTCAATTCCACCTGCCATTACTACTTTGCCGCTCGCATCGATGACTTTGGCGGTGGGGGACACCGCGTCTACTATCTTATCGTCGCGAATGGCAATGTCCATAACATCACCGTTTACGCCATTTTTAGGATCGTAGACGTATCCGTTTTTGACTAATATTTCACTCACGTTCTCTCACTCTCCTTGCTCACGTTGCCCGCTGTAGTATATCGTCAAACGCGCTCGGTGCCAGGGCTTCTGCCGGCTCCTTGACCGCCGTGACTTCTGGGACTTCGAGCCCCTGAAGCTCCATAACGCGCCTGTGGATGCGCTCAATAATCTCTTGGTCAGTGAGAACCCCTTCAGGCGGTTCAACAACCTTTCTCATTCGTATGGGAACGTTGTCCATGCGATATGCGCTGCCTGCGTCCTCAATGCCCACGATCGCGCTTGGAATATGCACTGATGCTATCTCAGTAGTTGGAGTCACGTGTGGGTCGATGGCTATCATCGGTATGGAGGCAAGCGTCCGCACCATGTCAATTGGGAAATGCGCTCCCGGATCCGCGGCAATGATCAGTGCCGCATCGGCTTCTTTACGTGCTAAGATGTCGGTTGCGGAGCTTTCGCCTGGATTGTACCGCGGGAACCCTCGGGCGAAGTCGACCGCGTACGGAAACCCACACTCCCACAACGAAACTTGATCGGCTCCCGCAACGTTGTAATGTCCTCGCATGGCCATAATGAGGAACTTTGTGTACGTGTTCAAGTCTGCCGTAAGGCTTATGGCGATGTCGATGTTCCGGTGCTTTCCTCGGGTCATGGTGAGACCCATACCGAAGAAGAGGATTCCAAATCGGCCGTCTTTGAGCATTTGTGCGACCTTTTCAATCTCAGCTCTTGGTATCCCTGCGACAGATTCCGGAAGCGGCCCTCCTCTGAAAGCCACGCGCAGCGCATTCATGAGCTCGTAGTCTCTTCCCTGCTCGGGCTGCAAGAAGATATCAGCCTTTTGAGCGGTTTCGGTCCTTCGGACGTCGATCACGATTTCAGTTCTATCGGATTTGCCGCGCTCCGTGAAAAAGCCGCGCTTGTACAACGAGTAGCGGCTCATATGGCGCGGATGGGCATTCACAGGGTTACATCCCCAATAAAGCACAATGTCGGCGCGATTGATGATCTCTCCGAGCGTGCAGCTTGAAATGCCGACCGTGTGTATCGCCAAAACCGACGGCCCGTGACAACACACTGATGTGTTATCCATCGTGCCGCCTACGCCTTCGGCAAGCGCCATGCCAGCCTCCTGCGCCTCGCAATGAGTCGAGCTCCACCCATAGAGAAGCGGGTGTTTGGCGTTAACGAGAATCTCTGCTGCCTTGTTTATCGCCTCGTCCATCGTGCTCTCGACGAGCTCGCCGCCTCTGCGGATGCGCGGATGCAAGTGCCGGTCAGGCGCTTGAGCCGTCATAAACTTGTTGTCGCCGATGATGCACGCATTTCGTGTCGCGCAGATCTTTTCAGCATCGTCGACATCTACTTCGATGTCATCACACAACGTTCCACAAAATGGACACACGACGTCTGTTGCGGTTCTCATACCTCTACTCCTCCTTGTGTCGTCATCTTGATGAGCTCGATAGCGCCTAATACCTTCTTTCCGGGCGCAGGGGTTATGGTAACCATTATGCCTTTGAATGAAGGCATCCCCGTCGTGGTTGTGTCAGGGTTGACCACTTGATTTGCCCACGGCCCCATCGGAATGAATACAATTCCTGGATGCGGCCCGTAAGGCGATTTAATTGCTCGTACCACCACTTCACCGTACTCAGACTTGACCAAGACGCTCGAGCCAGGCCAAACGTTGAGCGTTTTGAAGTCGCTGGGATCGATATGCACGAACCCAGCGGCATCAATGTACTCCTGCTTGTCCTTCCATCCCTCGATGGCAACGCCCTGTTCAATGGTCCGTCCGGTGATGAGGTTAGCCGTCAAAACGGGGTCAGAACTCGTCATCCGCCGCGACACCTTCCTGCCCTGCTGCAACTGCCTGCTTCAACGGATTTGGTCCAAGTTTCTTAATGGTGTTGACCATGTCCTGGACCACCTCTGCCCAAATGGCACCTTCTGAAGCGGATATCATAGTCATGCGCAGGCGCTCACGGTCGTAACCGTACTCTTCGATGAGCTTTCTTAAGAGCGCAACACGACGTCGCGACTTGAAGTTGCCAGCAAGATAGTGACAGTCACCTATGTGGCAACCAGACACAAGCACGCCATCCGCTCCGACGCTCAAGGCCTTCAGCACGAACGCTGGATCGAGTCTGCCCGTGCACATGATGCGTATAACTCGTACGTTCGGCGGGTACTGCATTCTGGAGGTACCGGCGAGGTCAGCCCCCGCATAGGTGCACCAGTTACAGAGTATACCTAAGATGTTTGGTTCAAATTCCTCTGCCATTGCTCTCACCACCCCTGAGCAAACGCTTCTATTTCGCTCATGATCTGCTCATTCGTGAAGTGCTGCATCTTTATGGCGCCACTTGGACACCCGGAACCACACGTGCCGCAGCCCTTGCACTTTGCCTCATTGACGCTCGCAACAAGCTTGCCGTCAACTTCGTTCAGCTCAGTCGCGCCGTACGGGCACAGACCAATGCACGTAGCACAGCCCCCACAGTGTTCCTGGTCTACGATGGCGAAGATCGGTTCGAGGGTGACTGATCCCCTGTGTATCGGGATTGATGCTGCTGCCGCTGCTGCCGCTGCGTGACTCACGACATCCGGAATATCTCTCGGTCCTTGGCACATCCCTGCTAAGAATACCCCGTCAGTGGTCGTCGACATGGGGTTAAGCTTCGGGTGCGCCTCTAGCAAGAACCCATCTGGGCTGTTTGAAAGCGTCAGAAGCGTCTTTATCTTCTGTGTGCTCTCAGCGGGCACGACGGCATTTGCCAACACGACCATGTCAAGCTCCATTTCGAGGAGTTGTCCAAGGAGCGTATCCTCAGCCGTTACGGTAAGGTTCTTCGTGATCGGATCTTCGGTGATCCTCGAGACGCGACCTCGGATGAACTTGCCGCCTTCGTTCTGAATGCGGTAGTAGAACTCCTCGTACGCCTTGCCAAAGGATCGTATGTCCATGTAGAACAGGTAAGGCACACATCCCGGGATCTTCTCGATCAACTGGTGAGCGTGCTTCAAGCTGTACATGCAGCATACACGCGAGCAGTACGGCTTAGCACCATCCTCTTCATCCTGATCACGCGAGCCTGCGCAGAGCACGAAGCCAACGCTCTTAGGCTTCTGACCGTCAGAAGGTCTGATGACGTTGCCACCTGTCGGCCCGGATGCGCTGATCAACCGTTCCATCTCGAGCCCAGTCACAACGTTGTCGAAGACCTTATAGCCCCATTCCTCCTTGCGCTCAACGTCGTACATATCGAATCCGGTGGCGACGATAATCGTGCCCACCTTGACCGTTACGAGCTCGTCGGGCTTGTCAAAGTCTATTGCCTCCAGGTCGCCGCACGCTTCCTGGGTTTTGCAGAGGTCACACTTGATACAGCTATCCATATCAATGGTGAACTTGAGCGGCACTGCCTGTGGGAAGGGCACATAGGCCGCCTTTCGAGGCTGCAAGCCAAGGTCAAACTCGTTTGGCCGTGAAACAGGACAAACCTCCTGGCATTTGCCACAGCCGTTGCACTTGTCTTCGTACACATATCGCGACTTCTGGCGAATGGTAACGTCGAAATTTCCTATGTAACCGCTTACGTCTTCGACCTCCGAGTAGGTCATCAGCTCAATATTCGGATTGCGCTCAACGTCGACCATCTTGGGTGTCAGGATACACTGCGAGCAGTCGAGTGTGGGGAACGTCTTGTCGAGACGGGACATCATGCCGCCGATGGACGGCTCCTTCTCCACTAAATACGTCTTTATTCCCGCATCGGCAAGCTCCAGCGAGGCTTGGATGCCGGCGATACCTGCGCCGATAACGAGCGCAGCTTTTTCAACCGGCACAGTCTTTGCAGTGAGAGGCTCCAGCATTGATGCCCGCGCGACCTCCATTCTGACTACATCCTTCGCCTTTTGCATTGCCTTCTCCGGCTCTTCCATGTGAACCCACGTGTTCTGCTCTCGGATGTTCGCCATCGAAAACAGGAACTGGTTCACCCCGCCCTCTTCGGTCGCTTTCCTAAACGTAGGTTCGTGGAGCCTTGGTGAACAAGCCGCTACTACCGTCCCGTTGAGGTTGTGTTCCTTGATCGCGTCTCTGATCATGGTTTGGCCGGGCGTTGAACACACGTACGTATAATCCTCGGCGTATGCGACGTTCGGCAGGGTCTTCGCGTACTCGGCCAACGCCTTAACGTCTATGACGCCCGCGATGTTAGTACCGCAGTGACATACGAATACGCCGATTCTCTTCTCTTCGTCCATTTGTGTTTACCTCCTTCCTCACAGTATTTTTGCGAGCAGTGGCTCAACACTTATCTCGTGGGCATCGAGGCCCAACTCTTCAGGGTTCATGCCCTGTGCTATGCCAAGAAGCTGGTTGTAGTGGAGAACCGGCAGGTCGTACACGTCCCCAAACTTCTCCTTGATTTCAACCTGTCCACGATCTAACTGGAGGTGGCAAAACGGGCAGACATTTACTACGACGTCTGCGTTTGCTTGCACCATGTTGTAGAGCTTTTCGTTACACATATCGAGCGCGAGATCGACCTTGTACGATCGAACGCCGCCTCCCGCTCCACAACACATCATCTTTTCCTTGTAATCGACCGATGTGGCCCCTAGTGCCTCAACCAACTCGTCGAAGAATCGCGGTCTTTCTGAAGAGCCGAACGTCCTGTCGAACTTTGGCTTAAGCAAGTGACACCCATAGTGGATGGCCACGTTCAGTCCCGTTAGTGGCTGTTCAACCGATTCCTTCACCTTCTCCGTTCCGACATCGTTGTATAGTATGTCGATTAGGTGTCGAACCTCAATTGATCCTTGAAACTCAGTGTCGATGTTTGCAAGGATTGAATTGATTTTTTCCTTCAACTCCGGATTGGCTTTGAGCCGGTGATTCGCCTCGAACAGTGACTTGTAGCAGCCGTTGCATATAAGGGCTATATCTTTGCCTTCCTTTTCAGATAGGCAAATATTTCGTGCTCCGAGCGCAATCCACGCATCCACATCCATTGATCCGAATGCACCGGGTGCGGGGCAGCACGACGCTCCTTTGAAATCTTGTAGATCGATATCGAACTTTCTTGAAGTCTTCACTGCAGACGCTTCAATGCCTGGATATCTGTTAGGAGCGATACAGCCTAGGAAGAAATTATACTCCTTCATTGACTTTCCGCCTCCATCTCCTCTTTGATTTTAAGCAGTCCCGTAACCTCGAGTATCTTGTTAATGTCTTTGATGTACTCCGGGTATGTGTGTGTCGTCGGGGGGTTCTCGGGCAGTCCAAGCAAAACGCGCTTTTTCATGTTGCCCTCACTGTTCGGCACTCCGTGACCTGTCTTGGCGATCGAGCCCATGATCTTTATCATGCTCATAGGCACTTTGTGCTCCTGAGTCGCAATATTCCGCAGTGCAATTATTGCATCAGTTGCGATGATCCTGCGCGGGCACCTATCAGAGCACGTATAACACGTTGTGCAGAGCCACAGGTCTGGATCGTCGAGCACCTCCCTCATGCCTAGATTAGCCTTTCTCATCACCGTTCTAACTCGCAGCCCGCTTCTTTGAGTCATTGGGCAGCCTGCAGTACACGTTCCGCACTGGTAACACATTTGCGCGTTCTTGCCACCGCGGGCTTCGACCTCTTTGATGAGATCGGGGTCAAATTGAGTTTTACCAAGCTGATAGTGCTTTGGGTCTCTCATTCCTTCGCTTGTCATCTTTATGTCCCCAGCTTTTCGATCGTCGGAGTCTTAAGCTCCATCATCTTGCCAGCCGTCTTCTTGTAAAGCTCCGTTTCCGTGCCTTCGATGTGTATCACGTCACGCTTCACCTCAATCGTGTTAGCGACTGGACAAACGTTCACACAGGCACCGCAGAGCGTACAGAAGTCGTCGTTCACTTCAAGCTTCGCTGCGATTTCTCCAGGCTCGTGTTGAGGCGGCAAATACAATGCGTTGCACGGACAGATTTCCACGCACGCAGAACACCCTGCTGGGCAGTTTTCCGTCTTTATGTTAATAGAGCCTTCAAAGATCTTCTTGATGTCAATGGTGTTCTCGATGGGGCACGTCTTTGCGCACCACGTGCAGAACATGCACTCGTCTTTGTTGATCGTGACCTCGCCCTGGAGCTTGGCCTCACTGATCGTCCGATCGATCTTTATTGAGTCCGTCGGACAGATCTCTTCACAGATCTTACATCCATCGCACTTAGTAGAGTCAAACTTCACTTCTCCAAGCGCTTCGATGTTGATGGGAGTCGCCTCTTTGTGCTCCACCGTCAGCGCATCACAGATCTCACCGCAAAGGCCGCAGTAGGTGCACTTGTTCTCGCTTCCCGGATCCTCGTCGAGTTGCATCTCGGCGGTGTACGTGACCGCTTGCTGTCGCTCAGTGACCTCGGGCACGTTTCGCTCTATCGCCTTGTCGCGTGGACACATCTCTTCGCATACCTTGCATCTCACGCACGTGTCTAGGTTTATCTCAGCTACCTTTAGGTAGTGTGGGAACCCTTCCTGATCAATGAGATCGGTCTTCGGCTCACCGTTCTCGGTGAGTTTTAGCGCAGTAAATGGACACAATTCCACGCATACGCCGCAGTATGAGCACTTGTTCTGGTCGAAGACCATCTCGGGGACTTCCATCTCCTTAAATCCGACAGCACCTAGAGGACCCTTCACTATCGCCTCTTCTGGGCATATTTCTGCACAAATGCCGCAGCCTGTACAGCGCTCCATGTCAAGAGCGAGGTTGAGGGTCTGTACCAGCGTCTTCTGTTCTATGATCGATTTTCGTCCTTCCTCTCTTTTAGAGTATATCGGAAACAAAGCCAAAGCTCATTCCCTCCTTTATTGTGTTAGCTGGATGCAATCTCTTGGACATGCCTGAAGGCAAACGCCGCACGCTTCGCAGACATCCTCGTCTACGGCTAGGGATTTGCCGCCCTGCACCTTATACGTCTTCTTGGTCGTCGCGGGGTTATCAACGACGAGTTCAAGCGCGTTGACTGGACACGCCACGACGCAATTGTTGCAGCCAGTGCAGCTCTTATCTATGTGTAACGCAAATGTCACTTATTTCACCAGCCTCATGTTAACCAAAAAGTCAACTAATTCGCACGTAGGTTCAAAATGTGTATTATAAAAGGCTTATTATTTAGTCCGATTATCGAAGCCATTTTGTCGCTTTCAAACCTACCCATCACTTAGTTTAGCGCACCGACAAAACAGCGTTCGCCGTTCCTCGTACACTAGCATTCATATATTATTTAGTCTGATTATATATTATTTACTTTAATAAATCAAATTCACTCTTACGTGTATAATGATCAAAACAAGCGAGTTCGCACGATTTTCTAGGCATAATCTGCGCGTATTATTTTTATATAGTGCACAAATAAATATATGTTAGTTCGAGATGATAAAGCTGCTGCAATGTCCCCAACCCAGCAAATCTGTTCACGTTCGTCAGATGATTCGAGCTTCGAGCCGGCGCGCCAAACGAAGAATTGGTACGATTTCAACCCATCCAGAGCGTTTAAGGAGTCAAAAGAATCGCACGTCGCTCAAATAGAGATATAGCAGCCTTATATATTACAGCCTTATATATTAGTAATTTCATATAATTCATTTGTAAGAATTGACAGCAGTTTTGGCACCTGTATATCAAACATTTTTTGAATTGAACTACTTTAGAACACCAATTCGAAATATTTTATATAGAGGAAGCCGAAATACAAATGGGTCAAGAGTGTGAGACAATTTTGCGTATCTCCAGAGGTCATAGTATATATGACCTGATTATTGACTCTCACTGCTTTTCCAGGAATTCAGACACGAGGTGACTCATAAATGGGAGATAAGGTAAAGGTCCAAGAGGACTGGCTAGCTGTATGTTCTGGTTGCGAGATAGCCGTTCTAGATTTGCACGAAGCGATTCTAGACGTATTGCAAGCAATAGAGTTCGTTCGCATTCCAGTGTTAATGGACATTAAGGACTTTGATCAACATACTACGGTCGGCATTCTGACCGGCGGCATTCGCAACGAAGACAATGAACACGTCGCTAAGAAAGTCCGCGAGACCTCAGACGTTGTAGTTGCGCTCGGCAGTTGCGCGGCGTTCGGTGGCATACCAGGGTTGAACAACATCAACGCGATGTCAGACATCAAACAAGCAGTCAAGACATCGACGTCCACAGCCCCTGATCAAGAAATCCCGACATCAAGTGAACTGCCAAAGCTCTTTGAGACGCTTAGACCGGTCTCGGACGTTATCAAAGTTGATTATTTCATCCCCGGATGTCCGCCAGATGCGTTCCTCATCGCGGAGGTTCTTACCGCACTTTTACAGGGCCAAGAACCTCAATTAAGCCTTAAAAACGTTTGTGAGGACTGTCCCCGAGAGAGGAAGGAGAAGAGGATAAGCGATATCAAGCGGCCAATTGAAGCAAACGGGGAACCTAACGAATGTCTGCTTAACCAAGGATTCATGTGCATGGGGCCCGCAACGCGTAGCGGGTGCGGCGCGCAATGTCCACAAGTCAATGCACCGTGCACAGGCTGCTACGGAGCAACAGCGTCTTCATATGAACAGGGCGCGGCGATGCTAAACGTAGTCGCATCAGCATACGGCTTAGATGATGATGGCACAGTCGACTTAAACGAGATGACTAAGGACGTCTATGATCCAATAGGCACCTTCTATCGTTATACGCTGCCTGTTTCACTTATTAAGGCGAAGATCACCGAAAAGAGGTAATGAATATGGGAAAGAAAATCACTTTAGAGCCCGTATCGAGAGTGGAAGGTCACGCAAAAGTTACAGTAAACCTTAACGACGCAGGACAGGTTGACGATGCACACTTGCACATTGTTGAGATGCGTGGCTTTGAAAAACTCCTGCAAGGGAGACCTATAGAAGATGCTCAGAGAATCGTAACGGCTATTTGTGGCATCTGTCCGGTCAGCCACCACCTTGCCTCTGCAAAGGCGGCTGACAATACCTTCGGCGTTGAGATTCCACGTCCCGCTGCGCTGCTCCGCGAGCTTATGCATATGGGACAGATGATACACAGCCACACGCTGCACTTCTTCTACCTTGCAGCGCCGGACCTCATATTCACGCCCGATGGCGATCCAAAGAAGCGGAACGTCTTTGGAGTGATTGAGGCAAATCCTGAGCTTGCAACACAAGTTGTCCTCAACAGAAAACGAGGCCAGGAGATGATACGGGCTATTGGTGGAAGAGCCGCGCCTGTCACCGCAAAGCCTGGCGGACTCACCAAGGGGATTACCGAAGACCAGCGTCAGAAGATGCTCAAGGACGCTCAGGACTCGATTGAATTCACAAAACTTGGCTTAGAGGTGGCTGCTCCGCTATTTGAGCAGTATATGGATGTCATAAAAATCCTTGGGGTCGTCAACACCCCCATGATGGGCTTAGTCAAGGACGGAAACCTCGAGATGTACGACGGAACGCTTCGCATGATGGATACAGACGGCTCTATAATTAAGGAGTTTGATCCCACCAAATACGCGGACTACATTCAGGAGAATTACCAAGATTGGTCGTACCTAAAATTCCCGTATTGGAAGGAGAAGGGCTGGCCTGATGGTATCTATCGCGTTGCGCCGCTGGCCCGCATAAACGTGTGCGACAAGATCTCAACACCGCTGGCCAACGATATGCTCACGGACTTTAGAGCCGCTTTTGGAAGGATGCCACAGCAGACGTTACTCTATCACTACGCAAGGCTGATTGAGTTGATGTACGCCAGCGAACGTGCTGTTGAGCTCCTTAACGATCCAGACATAACCAGCACAGACGTTTGGGCAAAGCCCGAACCGCGAGCGGCTACAGGCGTTGGCGTTCTCGAAGCGCCGAGAGGGACGCTCATCCACGAGTACAGCACAAACGATGAGGGCTTCATAACGAAGGCCAACCTGATCGTTTCAACCGGTCACAACCAAGGAGCGATGGATTTGGGGGTTCGCGAGGCCGCGAAACTCCTGATAAAGGACGGCGAACCACAGGAAGGATTACTCAATCGGCTTGAAATGGTCATCCGAGCTTACGACCCGTGCTTCTCGTGTGCAACCCACACGATTGACGGACGCTGGCCAGTCAAACTTGAACTTGTGGGACCCGACGGAAGAACCAGAACGTACACCAACTACTAGAAAAATTAGAACTGATAAGGCAAAAATGCCTTATCTCCCACTTCTTTTTTGATTTTTTTAATATCTCTTGGATTTTCGCTTTCTAATCTTACATACCCAACGCTATCTACAAGCGACGGCGCCGATACCCATGATGGTATCCTGAGCAAAATCCCACACAACGACCTTCTCAGCGTTGTTCGTGATCTCAAGTTTTCTCGTTTCTGTGATTTCACCTATTTTCGCGGCGGCCATGCCGGCCTCTTCGAAGATGCTTACGACCTCTTGCACGTTCTGTGGTTGAACGGTTAACACGAATCCCATTCCTGGATACATCCGCAGCCATAGATGCATGTCCATGCCATCGGGGATCGGAATCCGGTCCAATTCTACGACAGCGCCCGCTTCAGAAACTTCGAGCAACATACCGAGTGTGCCGAGCAAACCTGGATTGCTGATGTCTTTTCCCGCCGTCACTAAGTGTTGTTGCGCGAGGCGAGGCATGGTCTGCAGCTGTCTGCGGAGCAGCTCGGGATGCTTCATCGTCGTCGTGTCCCAACAGAGACTGCACGATGGGTGGACCCTCCCGTCTAAGTCGACGGCAGCGAGGACGTCCTGTCCCTCTTGGGCCGTGCAGCTGTAAATGACCGAGTCAGTCTTTGCGGTGCCAATGATGGCCACGTCGAGCGCGTTATAAGTAGTGTCGGGGTGCACGTGCCCTCCAACGACCGGCACGCCGAATTTCTTTGTGGCTTCGCTCATGCCCGCCAAGACTCGGTTGCAGACTTCAGTCGAACTCGCCGAAAATACGTCGACCAGCGCCAGAGGGGTACCCCCCATAGCTAAAATGTCGTGAATATTTACGAGGACTGCACAGTACCCCGCCCACTCAGGGTCCGCATCCATGAGCTTGGACCAGATGCCATCAGCAGCGATCAAAAGCGACTCGTCACCCCGCTCGATTACAGCGGCGTCCTCTCCAAAATTGCCTGTGCTGAGATCCGCGTCGAACCATTTCACGAGCGGACCTATCGCGCGCTTCCGTGCGACGCCTTCAAAATCACGAACCGACTGCGCTAATTCGTCCAGTTTCATGTCGTTCACAAAACATTAATAGGCATAGGGGGTTCTTATATCCTTATACTGCTCCTATCTCTTGATTTCTGCGCTCGATTACTATGGACCTCGTCGAGAAGTACCGTCCGAGAACTCTTTTAGAAGTGAGAGGCAACCGCAAAGCTGTCGAAGAGCTCCGCCAATGGGCATTGCACTGGCCATCTGACAAATTGGCAGCATTGCTGTACGGTAAGCCCGGCACAGGCAAAACGTCAGCTGCAGCTGCGTTGGCAGCTGACATGGGGTGGCAGTTACTCGAGCTCAATGCCAGCGACAAGCGGACTCAAGGCATCATCAACGAAACGGCCGGAGAAGCGTCAAAAAGCGCATCTCTTCTAAACACCCAGAAACTGATACTGCTTGATGAGATTGATAACCTACACGGTACGTCTGATCGCGGCGGGGCAAAAGCGGTTACTGAGCTCGTCAAAAAAACACGCGCACCTGTGATCCTGACCGCTAACGACCTGTACAGCGTTTCGCCAACGCTGCGCGGATACTGCAAACAAATAGCCTTTTTCGCTATCAGGGAGCAGAGCGCACAAAAAGCGCTCTTGGATATTTGGCACAACGAGAGAAGGGAAACCCTCCGCGCTCAAGAAGCGGTTGCTGACGTAATAACCCATCTTGAACAGCCGGAGCGCGCTTCTGAAGATACCGTCGAACTAAAGGCAATTAGCGCTGATCTCGACATTCTGTCACAGCTCGACTTTGACCTCGAAGTCCTCCGTAAGATTCACAAAGCGCAGGAAGCGGCTGCTGGCGTAATGGCCCGTCTTGAACAGCCGGAGCGAAATGCAGGCGGCGCAGCCGAACTAAAGGCAGTAACCGCAGATTTACAAGTGCTAACAGATTTGTCCGGTCAGCTTAGAAATCTGCAAGAGACACTCTCAGATGTCGGTCGCTCATTGGAGGCCGTCGATGTTCCCCTGATCGCGCAGATCGCGAAAAATGCAAACGGAGATCTGCGGTCAGCAATCACTGACTTTCAAGCGTACATCGGCGGAGCCCATGTGGGAACTGCGGCCCGCGATCGTGCTCAATCAGCTTTTGACTTGATGAGAAGCATCTTTAACGACAGAGACCCGACACGGCCCCTCACTATTTCGTACGCAGTGGACCAAACGCCAGAGGACCTTGTCCATTGGATCGACGAAAATCTCCCGCGCGCTTTGGAAGGAGAGGGGCTCGCGCACGCATATCAGGTATTGGGTAGGGCTGATATCTACCTCGGACGAACGAGGAAACGACAACACTACGGCCTGTGGAGATATGCCGCTGAGCTCATGACGTCAGGAGTGAACGTAGCGGCTCATCATAACCACGGGCGACGTAATGCGGCCGCCAAGTATTCACCACCGACCCATTGGATGCGACTTGGGCAGACGCGGTCGAGACGTGCTTTACGGGATGGTGTTGCGTCCAAAATAGCCTCCGCAAATCACGTCTCTGCCGCAAAAGCGCGGGAAGAAATTGTACCGTTATATAAAGAGTTTGCACTAATAGACGCCGCAGGCATAACTGCAGCACTAAATCTGAGTGCCGAGGAGCTCGCGTTCTTAATGAGTGCTAAAAAGGACGCTGTAGCGGTGAAAAAAGCGTTGGAAGAAGCAGAACGATTGATCGGCGAACAGATGCCCAAACATGAGCCGATCCCAGAGCACGGCGCGCCGGTCGATTTCGACACACAACATTCGAGACCTGAAGATTACGGCAATTCAGCTTCAGAGTTGCGAATCTCGCACGGCAGCAAACAGCCAGCAGCAGACCTCGCCGACAAACGCAAAACCGAGGCCGATCGCGGACAAAAATACCTAGACGAGTACTAAGCCCGATCGACGAAAGCGCTCCCCCCCATTTGCTCGTTGAATCGCTTAAAGATCTGCATCATCACGCTGTTTTGTAGGAGGATTTCCTGCATATACTTGTGCGCGCGTTTCTTCGCGTACTTGTCTTCAACGAACTCGATGCCCGCGTAATCAACCCGCGTGAGGATGAGTCCTGAAGCAGGCGCTGATCGAATCCCTTCAGTATGCCCATTTGGATCGAGCATGTTGCCAAACCACGCTACGCTTCGTTGTCCATTCCCTACAAGGGTCAGGGCAGTAACGAGTTTCCTCATCATGTTCCATACGAAACTGTCAGCCGCAACCTCAATGACAATGAAGTCATCCGACACTCGAACACGTGATGAGAAGACCTTTCGAACAGTAGATCGACCTTTCTCGAGGCTGAAATTGCGAAAATCATGAACGCCTAGCAAAAGATCAGATGCTAGTCGCATAGCGTGAACGTCAAACTGCGCATCACACAAGACATACTGATACTCACGCAGAACGGCGTCGCGGCGGGCATCGAACTGCATAGGTACGTCGGCTCGTGCCCACGTCCAGATATCCTTTGGCAACTGACTATTGATCCGCCGAGGGATTGCTGACGAACCTACCTCCGTTTCAAACGAAATGACGGCGTCGACAGCGTGTACTCCCTTGTCCGTTCTCCCAGAAGCCGTAAAATGAGCCCCAGCTATTTCTTCAATCAATCGCGCACGTCTCAAGGCTTCGACAACTGCCGCCTGCACGGTTCGCCGGCCCGGTTGTGCCTGAAAACCTGCGTAATGGGTTCCTACGTACGCAAGCCGCAGGGCAACTCTTGATTTTTCCATGGATAGCGTCAACTCAATAGAGCAATCACGTGATTTAAAGCTTTCAATGATTGCGCGGCACAGTTCGACCTGATTGCTCCTAGCTTGCTGACCTTATGCTTAAGTGCCGTTCAGATGCGTTAAACAGCCCCATAGCCCCTCCATATGGTCAACACTGAAGACAGTAACATATTTACCCCATACTCGTGATTAGCATAAAAGACGGGTGACTTTGGAACTCATGCAGAGCAGCTTCCTGGACCTACAGAAGAAATGATGAAGGCGATTCTCGGGTTTGAAAACGGCGTTGCGGTAGTCGGCAAACATTTTGGAGCGAAGCGCACCGTGACAGGCGAGCTTGTGTTCGCCACTCCGTACACCGGTTACGTAGAGGCGTTAACCGATCCCTCCTATAACGGCCAAATCTTGCTTTTTACGTACCCACTGGTAGGTAACTACGGCATAAACTACGATGACTGCCAATCAGAGAGCATACAAGCTGAAGGATTTGTCATCAGAGAACTCTGTGAGCACCCCACAAATGACCGAACGCTCGACGGGTTCCTCAAGGCTCACGACGTTCCCGGCATTTCGGATATCGACACGCGTATGATCACTATAATGATCCGTGACGAAGGCGCAATGCGGGCAAGTCTGTTACCTTCCACTCGAGGCGGAGACGCCGATGTGAAAAGGGCCATTGACCTTGCTCGCCGCGCACCAGATATCGCTGATCTTGACCTCCTCTCAGAGGTTACCTGCCCAGATGCGTACCGCATTCCTGGCAAAGGGAAGCGTTTCGTGCTTATGGACTTTGGCGTGAAGCGGAACACGCTTAAAAACCTCCAGCGTCGCGACGTTGACCTAATCGTCGTGCCTGCCAATACTTCTGGGAAACAAATCATGGACTACGAACCTGATGCGATACTGCTTTCCAACGGTCCCGGAGATCCTACGCAGGCAAAAAAAGGGATCAGTGTGGTGCGTGAGCTCGCAGGAACCCTGCCCATCTTCGGCATATGTCTCGGACATCAGATTATCGCGCTCGCCCTAGACGGAGAGACTTACAAACTCAAGTTTGGACATCGAGGTGCAAATCAGCCCGTTTTGGATCTTCGAACCCAGCGGGTATACATTACCGCACAAAATCACGGTTACGCCGTGCGGAACGACGAACGGGACAAGATGACGGTCACACAAGTAAACGCCAACGACAACACCGTCGAAGGCATTGCAAATGAATACCTGCATATTATGAGCGTGCAATATCATCCTGAAGCGTCTCCCGGCCCACATGACCTCGAAAAATCGTTTTTCGACCACATTACAGAAGTCGCGGGTCGCCCCCTTTAAAGGGGCGAATCCCCTGAAGAACGCTGATGAATCATGCCTAAAAGAGCAGACATAGAGAAGGTACTACTCATCGGCTCCGGTCCGATCGTGATCGGTCAAGCAGCCGAGTTCGATTTCAGCGGAAGCCAAGCGTGTACCTCGCTGCGAGAAGAGGGTGTGAGGGTGGCATTGGTAAACTCAAATCCTGCGACCATTATGACCGATCCGAACATGGCGGACGCGGTGTACATCGAACCTCTCAAGCCCGACATTGTAGCTGCGATCGTACGAAAGGAACAGCCCGATGGAATCATCGCGGGTCTTGGTGGCCAAACGGGCCTCAATATTACCGCCGAACTGGCGGAGATGGGCGTTTTAGCAGAAAACGACGTTGAACCTCTTGGAACGCCACTGGAAACTATCTACATGGCCGAGGATAGGGAGCGGTTCAGGACAACGATGGAAGACATCGGAGAAGGGGTCCCGCGAAGCCACGCGGTCTACGACTCGAACGACTACCAATGGTTAGCCAGCGAACTCGGGTTGCCCCTAATCGTCCGATCGGCGTACACTCTTGGCGGTGGTGGAAGCGGCATCGCCAGGACTGAGGCACAGCTCAAAGCCATCATCGAGGGCGGGATCAAAAAGTCACGGATTGGCCAAGTCTTGGTAGAAGAAAGCGTCCTCGGATGGAAGGAGTTCGAATACGAGGTTATGCGCGATTCAGGAGATACCTGTATCACCATCTGCAACATGGAAAACGTCGATCCCATGGGCGTCCACACGGGCGAGTCGATCGTCGTGACGCCCTCGCAAACTCTTTCTGACGTGGAACACCAGATGCTGCGGAGCGCATCAATACGGATTATCAGGGCACTCAAGATTGAGGGCGGGTGCAACATACAATTCGCCCTAAAGGACGGTGAGTATCGCGTCATAGAAGTTAACCCGCGGGTGTCACGCTCATCGGCACTTGCTTCGAAAGCGACGGGGTACCCTATAGCGCGTGTATCAGCAAAGATCGCTATCGGGATGCGATTAAGCGAGATCCCCAACCGAGTTACCAACGAAACGCCAGCCTCATTTGAGCCGACCATCGATTATACGGTCATCAAGATACCGCGGTGGCCTTTTGACAAGTTCACGCGCGCGGATAATACCTTAGGAACCTCGATGAAAAGCACGGGCGAAGTCATGGCGATTGGTCGAACGCTTGAGGAGTCACTTCAGAAAGCCATCCGATCGCTCGATTTGGACATAGCGGTTTCCTTCGCCGAAGATCCCATCGACTCGATATCGATCCCGACCGATAAGCGACTATTTCAGATCTATAGCGCCCTCAAGCAAGGTCACGCTATCGAGGAAATAGCACAGCGTGCGATGATAGATCCATTTTTTATAAGGAAGATCTGGAATATCGTCAATTTTGAGGCGTACATCGAATCGAAGTACCGAAACGGGGACGCTAAAAGGATCAGCGCTGCAGATCTGCGACAAGCAAAGCGTCTCGGATTCACTGACCAGCAAATTGCCGACCTAGCAGGTCTGGTCCGCGAACATGTCACGGATCTCAGACATCGGAGAACACACAACATAACGGCAACATATAAGATGGTCGACACGTGTGCGGCCGAGTTTAAAGCCCAGACACCATACTACTACTCAACCTACGAGCAGCAGAACGAGATTGTGCCCTCAAACCGAACGAAAGTGCTTATCGTAGGGGCAGGACCCATCAGAATAGGACAAGGGATTGAATTTGACTATTGTACGGTCCACGCGGTGCTCTCGCTGCGAGAAGAGGGCATAGAAGCGCATATCATAAACAACAATCCTGAAACGGTTTCAACAGACTATGACACATCTGACAAACTCTTTTTCGAACCCCTGACGCTGGAAGACGTGATGAATATCATTGAAAAAGAGGAGCCTCAAGGCGTTCTTGTGCAATTCGGAGGCCAAACTTCGGTCAACCTCGCAATCCCTCTAGAGAGAGAGATGAAACGCAGAGGGTTTTCGACAAGAATCCTGGGCACGTCCCCCGATTCTATCGACATTGCCGAAGACCGAGATCGGTTTTCGAAGCTATTGGAGCGACTTTCTATACCCCAGCCGGAAAGCGGTTCCGCGACGTCGCGCGAGGGTGCAATTCGTATCGCACGAGAGATCGGTTATCCGCTACTCGTGAGGCCTTCATACGTCCTTGGGGGCCGCGCTATGGAGATCGTTTACGATGAGTCTGAGTTAGACCGTTATATCGAGGAGGCTGTGAAGGTATCGAGACAACACCCGGTGTTAATCGATCGGTTCTTACAACACGCTGTTGAGATTGATGTCGACGCGGTTAGCGACGGAGACTTCGTTCTGGTACCCGCCATAATGGAGCATATCGAAGAGGCCGGAATTCATTCCGGTGACTCGGCGGTCGTCATCCCAGCTCAATCGATTGACGATGAGACGCAAGAAACCATTAAGGACTACGTAACGAGAATAGCCAAGGCGTTGAACGTCGTTGGACTCATCAATCTTCAAATGGCGATCAAAGACGGCACAGTCTACGTCCTTGAAGCAAATCCACGGTCGAGTCGGACGATCCCATACGTGTCAAAAGCTACCGGCTTGCCGCTGGCAAAGATCGCCGCCAAAGTGATCATGGGACACAGCTTGCGAGCGCTTTGTCCGATCGAACAAAAGATGAAGCATGTTGCCGTGAAAGAGGTGGTGCTCCCATTTGAAAAGCTGCCCGGCGTAGATCCGATATTAGGCCCTGAAATGAAGAGCACGGGAGAGGTCATGGGCATAGATTACGACTTCGGAAGGGCATTTTACAAGGCGGCGCTTGCGAGCGACAATGAACTCCCACTTTCAGGCACAGTGTTTATTTCGGTAAGGGACGAAGACAAACCTGAGTTGTGCAGCATCGCAAAATCGCTGCACAACGCCGGATTCAAATTATTGGCAACGCTTGGCACAGCAAACTATCTACGGGAGCACAGCGTCGCAGTTGAAAGGGTGCCAAAACTCACCGACAGCCCAGAGCTTCTGGACATGATGCGCAACGGCGGGATACAACTGATAATAAACACCCCGACTTGGAAGCAATCACGACTTGACGGAGAGGTGCTGCGGCGTGCAGCTGTTGATAATAGCGTGCCTTACATAACAAGCGTTCAAGGAGCTCGAGCGTCGGCCGACGCTATTCACACCATGCTTGAACATTGCGATAAGCCTCGCGCTCAGAATCTCACAATCAGGCCTATAAACAGCTATATTAGCGACATGTGGCCACAAAGCTGACAGTGAGGTTATGTGCTGCTTTAATCGGGGCGGGATAGGCGAAACGGCTGCTTAAAGAACCGCGTCACTTGTCACAGGCACGCCGTTTCTGCGTTTGCAAACGGAAGTTGGTCACAAGAGACTGTAAGCAGCTAGGTCTTGATGCCGTTGAAGAACTAGCTATCCTGCGCTTGTTAGCGTCGCGCTATCTGCTGGACAGAGAACCCCTTTAGTTCAAGCTTTGTTGAGCGTGGCGACTAATATGCATCTGCCACTGTAATGCGTTAAGAGGCTCATAATTGACACTCGTTCGTTAATCCGCAGTGAAAACGCTTTTAAGCTCGCGCGTGTAACTGTGAAGCGATATTATGCAGCGAAGGTTAGACGCAGTACGAACCAATAGCGCGCTCCAAAACCTTTGGACACGACGAGCAATCGCGTTTGTCATCGACTCACTGGTGCTCCTAATTGTGTTCGTTGTGTTAAACGCAGTGTTGGCAATTGTTTTGTTCCTGCCTTTGTTAGTCCTTAACGTGAACGCGTTTGGCGGATTATTTTCAGGATTTTCGGCGGTATTCGGCCTCGTTATCGTTTGGGGGTACTATGTCGCGATGGAAGGGTCAGCAGGTACGACGATCGGCAAGCGGTTTATGGACCTGAAAATGAGGTCGCTCAGAGGCAGCATGAGCTATACAAAGGCCTTCGTGAGAAGTTTCACGAAAGCGTGGATTCCTGTGTTCGCGTTTCTGTTCGCATTAGATCTGATTATTGGCTTCGTAACCCAAGGAGATCCACGACAGCGGTTCTCGGATACGGTCGCCGACACCGCCGTAGTCCACGCGCGTGCTTGAGGTAGCCTACAAAAGGCGTAAACTGTGGAAGCGCTGCTACTTCGGCGAGGTGATTGTGGTGAGCAAAGTTGTGCTTTCATATTCAGGCGGTCTCGACACCTCCGTCTGCATTCCCATTTTGAGAGAGCGGTATAAATATGACAAGGTCATCACCGTTACGGTTGACGTCGGTCAACCGCAGAGCGATCTGAAAAAAGCAGAGACTCGCGCTGCAACGCTCAGCGACAAGCATTATACAATCGATTCGAAGGAAGAGTTCGTCGAACAGTACTTGTTTCCGTTGATTAAGGCAAACGGCAGCTACGAAGGGTATACCCTCGGACAAGCCATTGCCCGACCCCTCATCGCAAAGAAAGTGCTTGAGGTGGCCGACCGCGAGGGCGTCTCAGCTATCGCACACGGTTGCACCGGAAAAGGCAATGACCAGCTGCGATTCGAGGCCATTTTCCGCGCGTCAAAATATAAGATTCGCGCACCGATGCGCGAACTCAATCTCACGCGCTCCGAGGAAATTGAATACGCGCTGGAGCAAGGAATTGACGTGTCGACTACTTTTGAAAAACCGTACAGCGTAGACGAAAATCTCTGGTCGCGCTCCATCGAGGGAGGTCGCCTCGAGGATCCCGCCTGTGTCCCGCCGGAGGACGTCTACAAATGGACGACAGCTCCGACAAAAGCGGAAACCAAGCTCCAGTTGAACCTCGATTTTAAACGAGGCGTCCCAGTCTCAATAGATGGAAGGCATTCAAGCGGCTTAGAGCTCATTAGAGAGCTTAACGAAGTAGCAGGCAAACGCGGAATCGGACGGACGGACCTTATGGAGGATAGGATCCTCGGCCTCAAGGCCCGAGAGATCTACGAACACCCCGCAGCGACAGTCATTCTAACAGCTCACAAAGATTTAGAGGCGCTTGTGCTGACACGAAAGGAGCGGAAGTTCAAGGAGCTGGTCGATTCGGCGTGGGCTGAGCTTGCCTACGAAGGCTTGCTCGAGGAGCCACTCTGCGCGGCCCTTGACGCGTTCATCAACACGACGCAAGAGAGAGTGACGGGTTCAGTCACAATGCTATTGCACAAAGGACTTGCAACCGTCCGCGCTCGCAGTTCGCCCAATGCGCTATATTCAGAAGAGCTCGTCTCATTTAACGATAAGTCGCTTGATCAACGCGACGCCGAAGGATTCTCCAAATACCACGGTTTTCAGAGCCGTGCGTACCGGAAGTTCGTCAAATACTAAAACAGACACGCTTTGAAGGAGGGAGGGGCATCACGGACGAACCCTTCAAGCAACTAGAGGAATTTGAGCGGTTCTTCATAATGCCATAGAGCGCTATCGGAGCGTGCTGGAAGAACTAGCGGAGATGTAGCATTGGTCGTGTACTTGACGCTAGAACAAGTGCGAAGCATACACCACGCGATGATTCAGGCGATTGAAGGCGAGCATGACACGTGTCTTCACCCTGGCATTTACGAAAATCTCCTTGCGGGCTGCCTCGACCGCCCACAAACGACCATTCATAACTATACACCTTACCCGGATATATTCCTGAAAGCCGCTTCGCTACTCGAATGTATCATCAGCACGAATTCGTTCATCGATGGTTCTAAGAGGGCCGGTTTCCTAGCATGCGATCTCTTCTTGGAGCAGAATGGTTATTACATCGATCCAAAAGCACGAATAAAGAGGTTCTTATTGGCTATTGCACGAAATGAAGTTGATCTTACGACGATTGCAGATTGGCTTCAACCGAACGCCTTGCAGAGGTAAACAAGGGTCACTTCAAATCCGCGATCTATACCCAAACAGTATTAGAAAGCGTCTATACTCAATTTAAGTTCTATGGCCTGTTGCGAGCACATATTAGACGCGTTAACGATACGGTAGCCTCGGCCACAGATCGCGCTGCAACGACACCTGCTGGTTTTGCAGGGAGGTAATGGTTGCCCTAAAACCCTCGTCAGTTATGGACTCACTGAAGAGCTTCGTGTCCGACTAGTGGTTGGAGTGAGGGTAGGACTTGCCGTGGGTGTCGGCGAAGGAGTCGGTGAGGGGCTTGGTGTCGGGCTGGGTGATGGCGAAGGTGATGGGCTGGGCGATGGCGAAGGTGATGGGCTGGGCGAAGGTGATGGCGTCGGGGTTGGGGTTGGTTTTGGAATGACTCGCAGCACACCTTCTCCTCTTGACCCCGCATAATCGGCGTTGCCCTTGTATTCTGCAAGAATTTGATGCTCTCCGGTCGACAACACCGAGACGTCGCTGACCGAAAGGTTGTGCGCAGCAAAACCAAAATAGGTGGAGCTTTGCCCAAGGGGCTTGCCATCGAGGTACCAGTAGACGACTTGATTGTCAAGACCCTGTCCGTTCGATGTGTTCAAAATGCAGGAAAGAGAGGTGTTGTAACCGACCATCACCTCAACCGATCTGACCACGAGCACGGAGTTTGCGAGAGGCGAGGTGTTCTCCTTATTGGTTTGCCCACCTCCCAAACAGCCACACGAAAGCAGCATTATGAGTATGAGCGAAATTACAGCAGTAGGGACTTTTTGTCGCATGGATTACGACTCACGCTGTCGTGACGCCTTCGTCCGCCTATCTCGGGCTGAAAATCAATCAAAAAGCAATTGTTTACTATCTATATATATTGTGTTTGCTGTAGTCGCATTTCGCGCGTTTCCGCAACCAGAAACTATCTAGACTTTACAGGGCAAAAAGAAGTGGTCCATTTTCTCTACGTGCTCAATCCAGTTTCTCCACGTGTTGTCCACCAAAGAGTTTCGGCTCCTTACAGGGCATTTCGCAGACTTCAACCCCCGCGCGAACCTAGATTGTCGCTTGCGTTGAATCAAGAGATAGCAGATGCTGCGACTCGCTATTTAAGCTTGTGACATCAAAAAAAGAAAGGAAGAGATGACTGCAAAGCGCAATCATCAACGGCTCACGGCCGGCCTTTAGTACATTTCCGGACCTTCGCCTCCGAGTTCTGGCGTCTCACTGCTAGCGGCGATTATGTCGTCAATTCTCAAGATCATGTTGGCAGCTTCCGTCGCAGATTCGACCGCATTGAGTTTCACCCGGAGCGGGTCAACTACGTTAAGGGCCAGCATGTCTCGAATGTCGCCGTCGACTGATATGCCTGCGTTTCGGTCGCCCGATTCGTGAGCGCTGCGAAGCTCGACAAGTTTGTCGAGTGGATCCCCTCCTGTATTTTCAATAAGCGTTTTTGGAATGATCTCCATGGCATTCGCAAAAGCGCGAACGGATAGTTGCTCACGTCCTCCAAAAGTCGTCGCGTAGTCGCGCAGTCCCATTGCCAGTTCAGTCTCGGGAGCACCACCGCCAGCTACTACTTGGTTGTTCTCAAGGGTCAAAGAGACCACTTTTAGGGCGTCGTTGACTGCTCGGTCCATTTCATCGACAACGTGTTCGATGCTACCGCGGAGCAGTATGGAAACTGCTTTGGGATTTTTACTGTTTTCAACGAAGATCATCTCGTTGTCACCGACTTTTCGCTCTTGCACCAAACCTGCGTAGCCGAGTTGAGAGATGTCCTCCAACGTGTCGGTGATCTTACCCCCAGTCGCCTTTTCGAGACGTTTCATGTCGCTCTTCTTGACGCGCCGTCCCGCTAGGATGCCCGCTTTCGCAAGATAATGCTGGACGAGATCGTCGATCCCTTTTTGGCAAAAAACAACGTTTGCGCCGCTCGCAATTATCTTGTCGGCAATTGCTTCGAGCCTCCGCTCTTCCTCGTCCCAGAATGACTGCATTTGCCCAGGATCGTTGATCTCGATCTTCGCGTCGATCTCCGTCTTTTCAATCTCCAACCCCACGTTGAGAAGAGCTATCTTGGCGTCTTTCACCGTCGTGGGCATAAGCGGGTGGACTTTCTCCTTGTCAATTATAAGGCCGTGGACGAGTTTTGAGTCGTCGACAGATGCTCCGTAGCGACGAACCACGCTGATATCGTCCGGATCAACGGTCTTCTTTCCGTCCACGTCTTCAGCGACGAGCTGCACTGCTTCGACAACGATGTCAGCCATCTTGGTGAGCATCATCTCAGCACCCTTTCCGGTGATAGCCGTCATCGCAACATGCTTCAGCGTGGTATCATCGCCCGCAAAAGCCATTTCATTGAGTAAGTCGGCAGCCTTACGCGCTGCTAAGGTGAATCCCGCAGCAATTACGGTAGGATGCACGTCTTCACCTAAAAGCTCCTCCGATTCCCGCAAGAGTTCTCCAACAAGCACTGCGGCAGTTGTCGTCCCGTCGCCGACTTCGTCGTCCTGAGCCTTAGCAACCTCGACTACCATTTTTGCGGCTGGATGTTCGATGTCCATCTCTTTCAAGATAGTTGCTCCGTCGTTGGTGATGACGACGTCCCCGATGCTATCGACGAGCATTTTGTCCATCCCTTTGGGGCCGAGCGTCGTTCGTACTGCATTCGCTACCGCGCGAGCAGCTTCAATATTCATGGTTTGGGCTTCCTCTCCTCGCGTTCGAGTGGCGCCCTCCTTGAGTATCAAAATCGGCTGTCCGCCCGCATTAACTAGCTGTCCCGTAGTTCGTCCTGGCATAATCTTCCTCCTGTTAAACGTAAGATGACGTGATTACATTGCGTGCAGTTCTATATAAAATCGATGCAAGTCGATGCGAATACACGCCGGTGTTGGCTGAACGCCGCTTGCGACAGGCGCCCGCGTCGCTTCGCCGCGCCAAAGTAAGCAAAAAAGTCTACGAGGCGTCAACATCCAGCGCGCGATTACTCAGCATCAACTCGTTTCAACTCGCTTATCGTGGCCTTAGGGTGATCGTGGAGATATAACGCTATTTTCTTTTTATGAATCAGTCTGCAGTCGATGCACGTCCAGACAACGTCACCACGAGAACTCACTATCCACTTACCGAGTTGGGAATCCTCACAAGGGTACTTCGGACAATAACAGAAAACACACACTTGTCCTTTAAAATGACAGGGATAGTGGGGGCAATCTTCTCCTTTAGGCAACCCCTCAGGTTCGCTCAAGTGCTCCCGTCTCTTGCGGTCTTCAGGATACTCTTCCTCTTCTATATGTTCCATTTCTTCCTGCGAGAGCGGCGTCGGCCGTGAATCGCGCTAACATACCTGTCATCTATCACGCAGCGCTGCGTCTCTTCACTAAGACGTGCCACGCCTATTTATGAGCTACGACAATCGGGCTAAATGCCGTCACATATTCAACTATTGATTTATATTATAACATTTATGAGTATTTTGAGGTTGAAACATGCCTATTGGAGATGTAGAACTTAAAGAACTCAGAAAAGACATGGGATTCTCGCCGGCACTTTTGAAGCTCGTTTATGAGTCGCATCCGAAGATGTTTGACGTCATCTATAACATGGATAAAACGCTTTTGAGCGACGGAGCGATTTCAGCCAAAACAAAGAGACTAATCGCCCTTGCAGTCGTTTCTGCAATGGGCTGCGAAGCGTGCGCAACCGCACAGATGAAGGCCGCGATGAACATGGGCGCTTCGCGCGAGGAGGTATTAGACACGCTGGGGGTCCTTGTGGTAACGGCAGGCATGCCAGCTGTCGCAACGGCTCGTGAAGCACTCAGAAAGTGCTGCGAACTTCCCGAAGAAGACTGGGGCGGAGAGTAGACCGACTGCGCTCACATCTTCCGAGCAAACAAATGTTGCTTGATGCGTCTCTCTGAGCGTGCATCAAGCAAATATTTTAATAATTCTATTCTTATAATAATACATGAAGTTCTTTTAGAGTGCTCTGCGAAACAGCCCTCATTTTTCTAGTCTTCGAACCGAACCAACAAAAATGCGTCGGCGATATTTTCGCGGAGCGTTTGGCAGTTTGGCAGGTCGATAAAATGACTGAAGAGATTAACAAAAGCACGACTCCTGAAAAATCCTTGAGAGGGGGAAAGAGTCTTCTGAGCTTATATACGGTCGTCTCTACAGAGAGAATCGCCTGAGAGACCGGATACCCCGCTTTTTTTATCAATAATGAAACCGACAACCTTTCAAACAAACAGGAAAACTAAGTGGCGAATAGTTAAGGTAGCTCATTCTATCACAATTGAACTTTATATATACATTTACAACGCACCTAGTGGTGTTGACCATGTCCGATGAAATGAGAATTGCAGATGTCGCAGGTAGTAAAGTCCAGTGGGACCCGTCACAGATGCGCAAGATCCAGGAACACCCCTGCTTTTCTGAAAAAGCGTGCCACACCTTCGGGCGGTGTCATGTTCCGGTAGCGCCCAAATGCAATATCCAGTGCAACTACTGTATTCGTGACTTTGACTGTGTGAACGAGAGCCGCCCCGGCGTAACAACAAAAGTACTCAATCCTGATGAAGCTATGGATTTGATCAAAAAAGCGCTTGACAAATATGAGTACATTAAGGTCATAGGGATCGCCGGGCCGGGTGAGCCGCTCGCAAATGAAGAGACCTTTGAAACGCTTCGTCGTCTTCATGAGCAGTACCCCAATGTCATCAAGTGCCTCAGTACAAACGGACTATTGCTCCCAGATAAAATCGACCTGCTCCAGAAATATGATGTGGGTAATATCACGGTCACCCTTAACGCCATTGACCCGGAGATCGGCGCAAAGATCTACCAGTTTGTTAATTACGAGGGCAAACACTATACGGGGATCAAAGGTGCAAAAATTCTCCTCTCCCAGCAGTTAAAAGGCATTGAAGAAGCGGTAAAGCGGCATATGATCGTCAAAATTAATACGGTCTATATTCCAGGCATCAACGACAAACATATTCCGGAGATTGCGAAAAAGGTAGCCGAAATGGGTGTGTATACTTTCAACGTTATCCCCCTCATTGCACAATACAAGTTTGCCAATATAACGCCGCCAACAATGGAGATGAAGCGTAAGATGCAGGATGAATGTACAAAATACGTGAAACAGATGCGCCATTGCCAGCGGTGCCGGGCAGATGCAATCGGAAAACTTGGAGAGGATATTCAGTCCTGCTTATACGAAAAAACATAATACTTTTTTTTAAAAAGAATTACAGCGCAAGTGTCCCGTTTTGAGACAAAGAAAAAGCAACCGGAACCATAATCGCGGCAAATTTGCACCCGGACTGGATGTTGATCCTACTCTGTCAGTCATAGCAAGGACCGACGCGAGAGGCATTCCAGGGCGTAAGCGAGGGTATCAAGACCTTCTGCGATGCCCCGCCGGTGGGTAATCTCGGTATGCCAGATTTCGCAGTAGCTCGTTTGTTCAACGCGATCGCGCTTTTCGCTCAGAAAAGTTGATCTCCCCACCCATCCTTCTATAAGTGGTGTCTTCGATGTTTGCCCAAATAGAACTCAGTGCTGGCCTTGGGGTAGCGATTGTAATCGTTTTAGCAGTAGCTTTTTATCTGCTCTCCGGGCTTCGTGTGATCTACCAATACGAGCGCGGTGTTAAATTCACCTTCGGATCATTTAGAACCGTCTATCCCCCGGGATTGCGGTACATATTTCCAGCTTTTCAATCGGTCAAGAAAGTAGACTTGCGCGTAAACACCTTAGACATTCCGCGGCAGGAGGTCATCACGAAAGACAACGTTTCATGCAAGATCAACGCGGTGATCTTCTACAAGGTCGTGGAGGCAGAAAAAGCCGTAATCGAAATAAGCAACTACGGCTATGCGATAAACCAGCTCGCGCAGTCGAGTCTACGAGACGTCGTCGGAACGGCCGAACTCGATACGGTCCTCGCTCGACGTGACGAGCTGGGCGAAAGAATTCGCAAGTTTGTTGACGAGTTCACGATGCCGTGGGGGATTCATGTTCTTTCAGTCGAGCTCAAGGACGTCGAGCTTCCCGAAGAGATGAAGCGTTCGATGGCCGCGCAAGCCGAAGCCGAACGAGATAGGCGTGCGCGCATCACGCTCGCAGAAGGTGAAGCGATGGCAGCAGATCGGCTGCTCGAAGCGGCCCAAACCATCGAAAAGTCGCCTACGGCTTTGCAGCTTCGACTCTATCAAGCCATGGTTAGAATCGGCGAAGAGAACAACTCTGTCATTGTGTTTCCTGTGCCAATAGAAATCCTCAGCATGTTTCAAAAACAGAAAGAGTGACGGCAGGCTAGACGAACGCGCTCAAAAGGGACTTGTCACCATCCTTTTAGTGTAGATAAAAAACCGTCTGATGAGGCTCATTCACGCTTTCAACGATTTTTAGATCAAAAAAGGTTAAAAAGAGCCTGAAAAACAATTTTTTTTAAAAAAAATGAGCGTTCAGCTAGGCGTTCAACCAATAGAAAACTATTAGTTATTATATCTATATTTAATACTTCTATGAAATCGAAAGTCGCCATCCTCCTTGCTATGGCCGTAATCGCTAGTGTCTTCGCTGCCGGCTGCACTTCGAGCACGAATCAGAGCGCATCGCAATCAACTTCTGGCAGCATAAGCCACGATACTGTGCTCCAAGCCGTCATCAGCGACGATCTACAAGCATACAATAGCTCGCAATGGGTTCGGACGTTGAACCAATCTGTCCAATGGGTCAACGCCACAACCGCGATGGTGACCTACAGAACAAGCGGCCAGAATGTAAGCCTCAATTATACGGCAACGTACACACGGTTCGGATCCATTTCCAAAGCAAGCGATTATGTAAGTTCCATCAATCAAGGTTACAACGCTTCCGGCGCCGCGCAGCTGATTGGTTTCCCAGCTCTGACAACCGCGAGCTCATCTAATGATCATAAGAGCTATTTTAATGTCACTCAAAGAATGCCAAGCACGAATTCATTCATAAAAATGGAGCGCGACTCGCCAACGGCCCCCGCAAGTTACATAATCCAGGTTGACGACGTCGTGATAACGTTTAACGCAACCCTCAACAGAGCCGCATCGTGAGAAACTGGCCATGACTTTCGCTGAAACTAGCGAAACGCTGAAAAGGCGTATTCATCAGCCTTCAGTTTCACTTCCGGCATTGGAAAAGCCGGTGCATATGCGGGCTTGTAGATCGCGCAAGTCTTCATTTTGCCGAGACTTTTTAATTGCCTCACTACACAATCAGTACGTCTCACGGCTAACGGATTTCTCGTTATCACTGTGATTGAGAGAGACGAACAAGAAAATGAAACCTACTAACACCAAAAGAAAAGAAGGTTTCATTACAGACTCGTACGCTCCTTTAAACATATTAGCAATGAGTCAAGACGACGAACGAGTCGTACTGTCTGCTCAAGATTTTGAGAAGTTGCTCGCGTGTAGGGATGTAGTCTTGTTTGCGTTGCATAGCAAGAAGGACGTGCCATACAGTCTTGTTGAAAAGGTGATGTCGAGCTTTTAGCTAACACGGTCACTCGCAACCCCGCAAACGGGCACCTTAGGATACGCTGCGTGGACTGTCTTGAAGCAACGCGAAGCAGACGTTTAATTCACTCACACCACACACGACGGTAAAAGACTAACGCTTCGCGCTGAGCGAAGAACCCAGCATATAACCGCTGACTGTTCAAAACTCCGTCCAAACCACGATCTGCACGAGCACAAAATCGATATCTTTAACTGTGTGTGAAGGATCCAACAATTATGGCAACGTTGAAATAAAAGGCCTTTTGTTCTTTTCTTGGGCCAATTTATTTCAAGGAAAGCGTCATGGCTAACGAAAAATATTGCCAGAACTGTGGGGCGAAGAATCAACCGTACGCTGCATTTTGTGAAGATTGCGGCACCTCGTTCATCCCGTCTCCCGAATCCCCGCTAACCCCCCCACTGCCGCCTCCGCCGGCAGAGCCTTTAGGCGATGAATCATTGCATGCCGCCCCTCCCGAGCCTCCTCGTCGCTTCAAGAAGCGATACGTCCTTTATGGTGTGCTCGTCCTTTTAGCGCTATTTATCGTAGCCGGCGCGATATCTGCTTCTCAACAAACGGTTAACAGATCGATAGCGACGCCAACTACCCAAGCATCGGCTATCGCCACGATCGGGCCGACGCCCGAAGTGACAGCCTCCGTCGCAGCAACTGCGACGGCGAGCGCATCGGCCACCCCGTCGGCCACGCCGTCGACCGCAGCGTCGGCATCGCCAGACTATACGAGCAGACTAAATACTGTCGGTTTGGGGGCAGGACTCGTCAGTGCTTCTCCATTTGAAAAGGTGACGATAAACGGCAAACAGGCCTACGAGGGTACGCTCGTAAATAATGGCAAGACGTACAACGCGCAAGTCTACCCCATGAACTCATATTCGGAGACTATCACCTTTAAGGACCAACTAATAAGTGCTTACGAATCGCAGGGATACGTGGCCTACACCCCGGGTAACGTCGCAGATACCAGCCTCAATATATGGTACGGTCTTTCAGGAAACACGCTTGTCAGCATTTCAGCGATGCCTACTTCACAAATTAACGCGCCAGTACTCTTGGTAATGACCGCGACAACCTAGGCGCAAGCGTCGGCGACCGTGAACGAAAGTGTGCGAATCAGAATTAGCGACTCTAGACTTATCTGAAGACAAATACTCAACCACTTTGATCGCAAAGCAGACTTGCTCAACCTGCCTTCGAACTGACAGCTGCCGTCGTTTCGGCGACTGACTACCGCGATCCCGCTCTGACGCTCACAAACACATATAAGGCTGCAGCGAAAGCTAAAAGAACGTAACCGATCGCACTGACGGGCGTGAACGCGAATACGAGCCCTGTAGCTACGATAGCAGCGATAATCAGCGCCGTCTTCAGCGTTATCGTTCCCTGGACGTCAAGAGGGGTTGGCATAGGTTAGCGCTTACTTTGGTGGCGGACTCTGCGCGAATGTTGCGCGCGAATTAATCGCGTGCGTGGTGGAATGGTCCGCGTGAAGATAATGGTTGTGATTAGCACTTAAATGCCCCAGATACGAGGGAAACGGTTAAGACGCGTCGCTGTTACTAGAATGTTGGAGCGGTTCCAGTTTATACGCGACTCGGTACCGCTCCAACTGTTGCTTTAACCTCATCATCTCGCGGCGCTCGTCGCAAAGTAGCTCGACCCTGCAGCCCCAGTATGCTACTCGCGGCAAAATTACTGGTTCCGGCGACACTTATCGACTAGGAGCTTGCGCTAGTGAGTATCAAAAAAGGACAGATTCCTGTTCTTTTTTTGAAAATAGCTGAAGCTGAGAGGGAGCTCCATAACACACAAAATTTGTTATAAAGCCTCAAATAGCTCTTAGTCATACTACATTCTGCCTCGGTCTACAATTGCTAAGGCTGTTAAACCGCTCCGGTTCATAAAAGGTCGATGCTTGGGCCAAAAGAAGTTCCTGTGCTATTTTAGGAGTGCGCGGAGCGGTCAACAGCCTTAGTTGAATTTTGTTCTTTTTTACCTCCACAACGTTTTCAGCTTCGAAGTGCTCGTAGCCTCACACAGGCCTGCTGCTGTTAACGGTCTTTCTACCATTTCTCGCAGATTGTCTGTGTAATCACCTCAGAACGCTCCTTGTCCTTCTCGATTGAAGCAACTCTCGCAGCGTTCGCAGGCTCTATGACGGTGTCTTCACGCGAAGCAAGCAACCTCTCTATGTCTTCACATCGATAGTCGAGGCATTCCTCCCAAAGTCGGTATGCACGTTTGGTTGAGGTACGAATCTACAGGCTGCGTCAAGATTCGTTGCCGTTTGCTGAGAAACTGCTTGGGGGCTGCGTTCGCCTCAAGAAAAGGAGGTGAAGCATATCGTCTGACCTTAGAGGGGCACCAGCTGCACTAAGTAATGCGACACAACTATCTCTAAGCGTTTTTTTTTCACTGCGTAAGAATGTCGCCTAGGCGGAGCTCTCGACGGTCTAGTCGTTCCTGCGCTGATAGTGCTTAGCGATATGATCGTGGCGGCAATTGTCGTGCTCATGGGCTCCGCCGCAGGACACATGATTCCACAGCACGAGGTGCAATGTTTAGCGCAAATTGTCTGAATCGCTTTTCAGCATCATATCGATACGTTTTTATGTTTCTAATACGTCTTGGATAACGTAGAGAGTAGCGGGAGCGATCTACCTTATAAAAAATGGATTGTAAAGCATGGCGGGCATTGGCAATATCATGACACGCACCAGGCATTTAGGGTCACGCGTGGTAACCGAAAGCTGCCGTTTTCGCGACATCTATTTTGCGACTACGGTCAGCCGCGCGATTCGTGCTAAAGAAGATGCATTAACCCTTTTATTCAAACCAAACGTTTCGAAGCGAGCTGCTAAAGGGGATATAGCAGGACTCTTAAGAGCTCTGCACTATAAACGCGATCAGCGCGTGCGTGCGGATGCAGCGAGGGCCTTAGGCGTAGCGGTCGCCCACTGCGCTGTTCCAGCGCTCAGTGAAGCGCTCAGCGACGAATACGACTACGTTCGCGTTGCTGCGGTTGAAGCGCTCGGCCAGATAGCCGATCAAGATGCAGCAACTCCTCTGATAGGCGCTCTCGAAGATGAGTGCGAAGGAGTTCGCAAGGTGGCAGCGATCGCCCTCGGCAAGGTCGGCGACCGGCAAGCGGCGCCGTTCCTCATCGAGGCGCTCTCCGATGACGAATGGATGGTTCGAAGAGCGGCAGCTGAAGCTCTTGGCGCGCTGATGGACACGAGATCGGTTCCATCGCTCATCGATGCACTACGTGATCCGGTCTACGACGTTCGAAAAACAGCAGCCAAATCGCTTGGTGGGCTTCGCAACGAGCGAGCAATAGAACCGCTAAAAAAGTTGCTGAGCGACAATATGCCCCCCGTTCGAACGGTAGCCGCATTGACACTGAAAAGACTCTGCGGTCTGAGGGCCAAGCAAGGACCGATCGTACAATACGGTTCGACAGTTAGACAGAGGTAGCTTTAGGCCTTCCGAGCAAAAGAATGATGGGCTCGGCCGGTTCGAACCGGTGACCTGCGCCATGTCAAGGCTCCAATTTGCGTTTATTCATTATTTAGAGCTTCTAGCCGGCTCCGTTTGCGGTTACGGTGGGAGAAGACCAAAACGCGAGCGCGCTATTATACGTCGTCTTTTAAATCGTCGTAGCGGCACCGGCGAGTCGACGGAATTCACGCGGCAGCCGAATGATCGGGTAAGAGTGCGACGGCTTCGCGCTTTGAACGCTTATCGTGTGCATGCAAATCGGTTGCATACGTTCGTGAAAGTGCTGTTTGCGTATGGCGGTTCCGATTCGAGGCGAGTTACTCGATATCGGCAATCGGGACTATCATTATTTTTCAGACACGAGTAACGAATGTAAAGGGGCGAATTAATTTGCCCGTAATATGACTGCTGTAGGTGCGTTAAGTCCCTCGACTGTAAACTTCGCGGCGATAATGAGCGCGTCTCTGATTGTGAGTATTTCCGACATCCGCCGCTTGCCATATTGAACGTGCGGCGGTAAAAGGCCAGGCCTAAGCGTTAATCGCCGGCGCAACGTTTGCGATAGCACGCGAGTAACCGCTTGATGATATCGTCAAACGTCTCGCCGCGCTTGCCGATAGCGTCTATCTGGGCTTTCGTCTCAAAGTGCACCGATATCGTCACGCGATCTTCACGTCTCATATTTTCTTACGCATCAGGGCGCATAGTCTCGCGCAATCGGCCGCCGCAATCGTAATGCGATGCCGCTTCGCTCTCGGTAAGCGGCCTCACGACCTGGGATAGGTACTGGCATACTATGTCGGCGGCATCGGTCGGTATTTCAAATAAGCCGAGGTATAAATCGGTTACGCGCCAAAATTCGTCGCGATCCTTTACTAAATCGTATTCAAGCGCTTCAAGGTCAATAGAACCGAGCCGCGTTTTTTCGCGTACGCGTCCGTTTGGCGTCCGCTTCTCCACTACCGCATGTAGCGTGATCGCGCCATGTCGGACCCACCTTCGTGGGCCGTTTTCCTCCCGTACGAACCTGACGCGGTATTCGCTATCCATGATTATCTCGTTTTCTGCCTTATTTTTCCGTATTTAGTCACGAGTAGTAACGGTAACATGATATATAAGCGTTACTAAGATTGTTACAATAGTAACTATCCGCTAAAAAGGAAGCGGAAAACAATCGAAAGCGTCAAAGGCAGTATAACATATTTGAACCCCTGTTAGGCGGCAAAAATTAGGTCAGTCTCAACGAGGTTAACAAATAATCTCAGATTCCTGCTATTTTAGAACTTAAGCAAAATGCCCCAATCCCGCTATTTTGGTGATGTCATCTTATCAGGGCCGAATGCGAAGGCGAGATAATCTTAAGAGGCCAGCAGATTAACTCACGTTATAACGATGATGGACTGCCGACGGTGCGAAAAGTATAACGACTGCAAGCTGCGTGGTGAGAGGGATCACGTGCCTTATTGCGATCAGTACAGACGTCCGCGCCCTTTCATGTACACGACATAGAGGGAAGCCGTACTGTTCTTTACCCTTGCTCGTATACCTTGCTAACGTTGTGACGCGCAGTTCTTGCAAAGTTGTTTGCGATATCTCACCGTGGGTACTTCGCCATAATGTGCTCGCGGATCGAATAATCCAGTCGTGTGACGTTTCCGCGAGTCCGGTCAGCCGAGCGTCGGCATAGCTACAAAGTTCGTCCCTCGTAAACCTCAAAAACGAGCGTGCTGAGCGTTTGCGTGCTATTTTGGGCGTCTAACTGACCGACATTAAGCGATTGTTTGTAGTCCTACGCTTATCGGTATTAGTCGCGATATCGCTGGTCGCTATGAGTTGTGTACTAGTAGACAACTATATCAAAGAACGCTGCGACTTTCGTTCGTCGAAAAAAGACGAGATACAGATGGGCTCGGCCGGATTCGGACCGGCGATCTCCGCCATGTCAAGGCGACGTCATAACCAGCTAGACCACGAGCCCTAACGCAGTGCTATCTGATCGCTCTCTAATAAACCTATTGTCAAGCCAAAACAGCTGATTTTCTTAACTAAAATCAACACGCAGCAGATGCCAACCCAAGCTTACGTCAATCTTTGCGCGACGATGTAGATGCTACTCGATAAGCGGTTCCACAGGCAGCGCGAGTCTTTGCTTAAGCGCTACATTGCGCCTACTGGCGCATTCACCTACGTTCGCACAAACACGCAACCAAAATGTATAAAACGGTTAATGCGCTTTATAGACAGCAGCAAATTGGCTTCTTACAGCGCGAATGCAAACAGCGGCACGCAGAGAAGGTATCAATGATGGAATCGATAGTAATTGAGCACTTGTCGAAAAAGTATGGACAGTTCGTTGCGGTAAACGACCTCAATTTGACCGTCGAACAGGGCGTTTGTGTGGGATATCTCGGTCCTAACGGAGCGGGCAAAACGACCACTATAAAGGTGCTGACAAACCTGCTTAGAGCCACGAACGGCAAGGCCTACCTCAACGGCATTGACGTCATCCACCATCCCAAAGCCGCACTCGAGGGAGTGGGCGCGGTCGTGGAAACACCCGAGTTTTACCCACAACTGACGCCTGACGAATGCTTATCATACGTCGGAACGATCCGCGGCATGAGCGGCGAAGCGATTGCTGAGCGCTCGCACGCTGTTCTAGAGCAGGTCAAGCTCCTCGAAGTGGCTGATAAGCGAACGGGTCAATTCTCAAAAGGGATGAAGCAAAGATTAGCAATTGCTCAAGCGCTCTTGCACGAGCCATCCATACTGATCCTCGACGAGCCTACGTCAGGCCTCGATCCGCGCGGCATGGTCGAAGTGCGTGATATTATCAAAGGACTAATAAAGACAGATATCACGATATTGATGAGTTCGCACCTATTATACGAGGTACAAGAGGTATGCGACAAAGTCGCGATCATCGATCGAGGCGTGCTCTTGACGTATGACTCCGTGAAGAACCTTTCAGCGGGTCAAGATGTAACGGTGACAATCACCACGCTCGACCCAATCACGCGGCCTGAGTTCGAAGCGATAAAAGCGCTCAAGGACGTGACGTCCGTAAAACGAACAGAAACGCTCGCGCTCAAGCTCAGCTTCAGTGGTGGCCCCGAAACACAGTTCCACGTGCTCCGCGGGATTCTGAACACGGGCGTCAAAGTCGTTTCGTATATGCCGCAGCGCGCGGCGATAGAAGACGTTTATCTGCAGCTGGTGCCCGAGGGGGAGGCGTAACGATGGCACCGAACAGCGTGCGGCAGATCGCGACTGTGATAAAATACGAGCTCTTGAAATACCTCCGCGGGCGGCGGTTGCTCGCCATTGTTCTGCTTACCATTATTATTAGCGCCATTTTTCTCATCGTCCCTCCCGCAATCGGCACTGCTTATCCCAAAGACCCAACGGATTTCATTACGCGCGTACTCTCGTTTCTGGGCGTCCTTTCCATACTAAGCGCCACATTTTTTGGTGCTGACGCGATCGTGTCGGAGTATGAATCGAAGACGGGGTACTTTCTGTTTCCCAATCCGATTAGGAAAACGGCGATATTTGTCGGCAAGTTTATCGCAAGCGCGCTCGTTTCAGTAGGCGCGATCGGGCTCTACTACGTGATAGCGGTAGTTTCGGTGCGGGTGATCGATGGCAGCATACCCGCGAATACGGGCCTTTCGTTTGCCTATTCGCTGATATACCTGTTCGCCATCCTCGCGATCGCCTACCTGTTCAGCGCGATAATGCGCAGTTCGGTGTACTCGCTCGTCCTGACGTTCTTCACCTTCTTCCTGATCCTACCGATTATCGACGCCGTAGGATCAGTAGCGAAGTTCAAACCGTGGTTCTCCGTCACCTTCGCGAACGGGATTTCACAGTACATATTCCAGAACCCCTACCCAGCCGATAAAGTGTTCACGACGACTGCCGCTGGAGGACCAAGCGCCGGCGTGCAAACGTATTCGCTAGTGCAGTACTATCCCGAGATTCGATTGAGCGTGATCGTGATGGCGGCATACTTTGTCGTTGCATTCGTGTTGAGCATTATCTTAGCCCGACGAAGGGAGATGTAGATAAACTGAGAGGAGGCAAGAACGTGGCGAAAAAGTTCCTGGTACAGAAAAAAACAGGCCTCGACGTGCGAGAATATAGGTGCAAACCTAAAAACGCTATAGCCGCGGTTATGAGTGAAACGGACCTCGCAGACGGAGTAATCTTCCGAACCGAAGACGAAAAATTCGTGGTCGTTTCAGAAGGGGCAGCTGCTGTGTATGACACCTATGACGATCTGCCCACGAACGTAAAGCAACAAAAAGCTGAATCGGATCTCTAAAGGACAAACACCCGCTCAATCGGATCAGCGATTCGTCCAATCCTGCAACGTCGTAGTACCTGGGCTTTTCGATTTTTCCTCTGCGTCGCCCCCAGATTGCGAAATTCCGAGAAGCTGCCTGAGCATAAGCGCATTACGTGGCGCGTTGCCGCGCGGATGGTTGTTAAAATAGACCCAGACCGGCTTTGTGCTACCTAGATCAGCTTGCATCTTTGTTATGCGTTCTTTCCACGGCACAAGCTCCTCCTCGGTATAGGTGTAATCGTAACGTGTCGACCGCTCGGGGTCCTCGCTTTTGTGTTTTTTGAACCACTCTTCCGTGTTTCTGCCGTGCAATCGCACGTATGCACCTGTTCTTTTTGCCGAGTCCGTTATGACCGTGGGAAACGATGGTCCATCTACGACGCATAACCCAACGTTGTTGCGGTCAAGCATCTCCTTCGTTGCAGGCTCCAAATCTTGCCGAGTCACATCAAGCCACGAGATGTGTCGAAACTCCACGAAATAGGAATATTCGTCCGTGTTGAGCCTGCTGAGGAACGCATCAAGCTTTTCCAAGTTGTCGGTCCTATATCCGTGCTCAATACGTTTGACATAGGGGGTCAGTTGGACAAGAATGGCACCAAGCAGCTCATTTTGTTGAATTGGGGATATGACGTTGTTTTCAAATTCGGAGGCCATGGCGTCAAGCTCGTTGATTTCATAAAATCGCGGGAACTTGAGCGAGTACTCGAACCCTTCGTGCTTCAGGCCCTTCTCGATCCAGATATCGGTAAGCCTCTGGTTGGGGATGTTATAGTACGTGCTGTTTATTTCGACCGTTTGAAAGAGGGTAGCATAGTAATCAAGCCATTTTGGTTTTTCGTCGCTCGGATAGAACGGACCTACCCAGTCGTCATAGCTCCATCCGCTCGTCCCAACCTTGACCTGGTTACGCAAGTGACTGGCGCGTGTGAACGCGTGCATGCACAGCTCCTGCAACGATGGTGCAACACCAACTCACTATCAACAATTCACGCATACATTTATGAAGTCTGCGGCGGAAAAGCGCAGTACGAGCCTCACCTCGTCAGCTACTAAAGCGCCAAAAGGCCTGCTTGCCACGAAGACTATGGCATTTCGCACTTTGCCTGCCCTATCTGTGTGACGCTGCGTACGAGAGAACGACGCGAGCAGACGCCCGCCGCCCGCTTCATAACTCTTAAATAGCAGCCAAATCAAAGGTTAGACTGTGAAGGTGAAGGCTTATACGCTTAGCACGTGTCCACACTGTCGCATGACAAAGGAGTTTCTTTCGGGCAACAACGTTGATTTTGAGTATGTTGATGTCGACTTGTTGACTGGTGACAAACGGACGGAAGTTCTCCGCGAGGTTTATCGACTCACCGGAGGGTATTCGTTTCCCGTCATCGTGATAGGTGACACCGTAATCGTCGGGTTCAACAAAGAGCGGCTGCAAAAAGTGTTGGAGCTTACGTAAGCACTGCTCAAAGCAGTTACGTGAGCAGAAGCGGACTACGAACGTGTGCTCAGCATCACGAATTAGATGCGGCACGCTAGGAACTTGCTCGTTCCTTAAGACGCGCAGAATAACGCTCTGACAATCGCAACTTTGGTTGACAGACGGACCAACATGGTTGCTCAAGGTAGTTTTGCAAAGGAGGAGAAGTGGCAGGCTGTATAGAACAGATGGATTATGAGATCTTGCTCAAGAACGCCACTTTCAAACAGACGTTGCACTACATCAGTGAGCACGCCAACAAAGTGTATTACGTCGGACCCGGATTCAAGGTCTTTGACCGACGGCTAATTGGGCTTCCGCCTGTGCCGATCGGAATTGGTCCCTCGTACATCATGCTTACCTACGTGAAGCCGTGCCACGGATCCTTCGTACTGAAGCTGCCCCGCGACGAAAAAGAAGTGGCTAGGATCGTAGCTGAGGACAAGAAGTACAAAGACAAACGCAAGAGCGTGGGTTAACGCATCCGCATCTGCAACTTCTGCAAGTTTGTCTCTAACCAGCTTTGTTATGCTGCCTACTTAGGCGATATTCTCCTGCAGAAGCTTATAAAGCATTACGTCTTTTTTGTAGCGGCCGTCCAATAACCCTCTTAAATGCGAGAAGCCTGTGGAACCCGTCCTGGGTCGCAAGCTATCAGAGCCCTGTAGGCATTTTACGCTAGCGCATTTTTATAAAAAAGGTTCGTCTGACCCTACAGCGCCGTCCTTCTAGAGATTTAAAAAGTCAGTGGGCAGGTTAGGTCCGCGCTACATGGGCTTTGTGCCCGATGCCCTCGACATAGTCTTTTAGTCCACGTAGTAGTACCCTTAAAAGTCGCTCCGTTGTGCTGCTGATTACATAGTTCCGATAATCGGAATCGGTCTCAGCAAACACTTCAGTCGCAGAGACGATCGTTTTGGGGCCATACGGCCTAAAGTCGTACGTTATCGTCCCTCTAGAGCCGAGAACGCTGCCAGTCAAGACAACCTTCCTTCCTGGCAGCACCTGTTGCACAAACGAGTGCGTGGTAGCCTGTATCGGGGTGAACTCAGTCTTATATCGCATGGCAAATGCGCCTCCGGGCGCCCATATGTTTCCTCCCGAGATGCTTGAGACCCCAATGATCAATGGATTCCATTCACTCCAGCGATGTATGTCCGTGAACACTTCCCAAACGAGCTGTGACGTGGCGCTTATGTCGATCGTTGATGAAACGCGGATTGGCACGTTCCATCAATGGCGGTCAAGCAAGATAAGGATTAGCAGGCAGCGAGCACAACGGCATTTCTTCGAGGCCCAAAAATGAAACGTTGCGCGCGCGACCGCTCAAGAAGTCATGTCGACATCCATCCAGTAGAAATGTGATCCGAAACGGGTTGCTCAATGGCACGTGTCATTCGCTCGCGGTCGATTACAGCGACGGTGGAGAAATTATTTACGTGCGCAGTTATAAAATGAGGTGCCGGTGATGCCAGTTGGCAAAATGGGTTTGCGGTATTTGCGAATGGGTCTATGACGAAGAAGTTGAAGGCGTTCCGTTCAGTGAGCTCCCTGACGATTGGGTGTGTCCTGCGTGCGGCGTCGACAAGTCTCTTTTTGAGGAACAGAGTGACTAGGGTCTTCGGCTTGTGCATTAATTCTTACGACTTTTTTTCTAACCGCCTAAAATAAAAGGCGCTATTTTTTGAAAAACCCGACGGCGTCTATTTCTTATCCCGTTGAGTGCGTTAAGCGTTTGTGACGCCGGGGGGGCATACGTGAGGCACATTTATTACTAGCTATCCTGCATGGACAGATGATGCAAGGCCTCCTCGTTGCTGGAACGCAAAGCGGGATCGGAAAAACGACGGTGACGCTCGCTATCCTCAAAGCGCTTAGAGACTCAGGCTATAGCGTGCAGTCATACAAAGTCGGCCCAGATTTCATAGATCCCAGCCACCTCGAAAAAGTGACCAACGCACCGTGCTACAATCTTGATTCGTTCATGATGGGTGAGGAAGGCGTCAAGAGGGAGTTTGCAAAATGTGACGCCGACTATGCGGTCATAGAAGGGGCAATGGGCATGTACGACGGGATATCAAGCTGCGCTAAGATTGCAGACCTGACAAAAGTCCCAGTTCTTCTTGTGATTGACGCGAGCGCTTCTGCGGAGAGTGTGGCCGCACAGGCCCTGGGGTTCATTAGATACGCTTGTTTCACGCCCTTCAAGCTTACGATCGCCGGGGTCATAGCAAACCGCGTCGGTACCGAAGAACACGGTGAAAGGATTCGCCGGGCGTTGAAGGCAATAAATATCCCGTTGATAGGAACCGTTGCAGCAGACGTTGAAGGAATTCCATCACGTCACCTCGGATTGTATATGGGGTCGGAAACGTCGTTGCCCGCTGCTACCCTGAAGTCAATCTACGAGTTACTCGACCTCGAGTTCATCCAACGGGTAGCGACGCAGATCACGGTCGATAAGCCACAGGAGCTACGCCACACAACAGATACACGGATCGGGATTGCTCACGACGCTGCGTTTTGCTTCTATTATCGCTCAAACATTGAAGCGATTCAAAAGCGCGCGCAAGTGGTCTATTTTTCTCCCATTCGCGACGCGCTGCCGGACGTAGATGGGTTGTACTTCGGCGGAGGCTATCCCGAACTGTATGCTGCGCAGTTGAGCACAAATAAATGCATGTTGAAAGACGTAAAAACAAACGCGGATGACGGCATGCCCGTATACGGCGAGTGTGGGGGGCTTATGTATCTGTCGCGCTCGCTCTCCACTGTCGAGGGCAGAAGATTTTCGCTGGGAAACGTGCTCCCCCTAGACGTCCAAATGACGAGGAAAATGCAAGCATTGGGACACGTTGAAGTGCAAGCCGTTACGGACTGTGCGATTGCACGCAGCGGTGATATCCTTCGCGGCCACGAATACCACTACTCGACCGCATCCGTTGATAACGACGTGCGATTCGCTTATCGCGTCACACAAGGGAAAGGAATCGACGGACGCGATGGCATTACGGAGAGCAACGTTGTGGCGTCATATCTGCATTCGCACGTCTACTCGATGCCGCACGAATTTGACTTGTTTGTCGACCAAGCAAAAGCTCACGCTCGCTCGTAGATCCTGATTACCGTGCGGGCTAGCTACCTTACAACGGCCTGGCGCTCCACCGCTTCACGAGTGTGCCTGCTTTTTTATAGCAAAGCGACACACACAGAAACGAAGGAATTAGCATGGCGTCACAAACAGCTGTATCGCCACAGAAAATTGAAAACGAGCTCAAAAGGCTTGCAAAACAGAACCATGCAGAGCTGTCCTTCATCCATCCGAGTGCTATTGAAGTACGCAACTGGGTCAGATGGAAGTGTCAGTATGGGTGCAAGGGGTTTGGAAAGCATTTAAGTTGTCCGCCGTATGTGCCGGGACCCTCTGAGACAAGAGCGCTCTTGCAGGAGTACGAGCGCGCATACATCGTCCATTTCAGAGGTATCCCCGGAATGCCAACCATTGATCCGGGGGATATACCAGAGAACTGGCATCCATTTCTGCGAGAGCTGATCCTGTGGATCGCAGAAACGATGTACACACTCGAACAACACGCGTTCTACGGTGGATACTACAAAGCATTAGCGTTCGCGGCCTATCCGTGCGCGTTTTGTGAGGACTGCGTCGCGGAGGAATCTAAAGGCGTCGTCGATATCTCGCTGAAGAGAGACTGTCGTCACGCTGAACGGGTGCGAACTTCAATGGAAGCCGTTGGAATCGACGTGTTTACAACCGTCTCAAAGAGCAACCTTCCCATAGACGTCATTCCCTGCGAGGATAACATCTACGGCAAAATTAAGCACACCAAGATCAATTCATACGGCCTGCTGCTTCTCGACTAAGTCGACCACAGCTAGGGTAACCAGATCCGCTGCGACTCGCGGCGCGCTTTGGGGGCGAAAGCTTAATAGCGGCTCTACCTCAAAACTTACTGACTCGGTGTGAGCTCAAATAGCTGTCGTTAGGAAGAAGCTTTCAGACTAGATTGGTGACAGAAATGGACATTTTAAAGATCCCTCGTATGGAAAAAGAAGAGTATGACAGGCTAATCAAGGAGAACTACGTGAGCCGGATCGCCTTCAAGGGCGACGCGTATCCGTACGTTGCACCTTTTTTGTACGTGTTCGACGGGCGCTACCTCTATTTTTTGTCGACGAAGTACGGTAAAAAGCTCCGATTCTTTAACGAGAATCCCAACGTTGCAGTCGAGATAGAAAGGTTTAGCGCAGACATGTCGTCTTATACGTTCGTCACCTTGTTGGGGCAGCTTGCCGAAGTCGCCGACCGCACAGAAGGGCGACGCATTCGACAAAGGTTCGTTAACATGATGACGACGCGAGCGCTCTCAAGCAACGCCGTGGCTGCGCTCGGCCATTCGCCGGTTGAGCCTTTGGAATCTATCGTGAACGAGAACCGAAGCCTTATATGGAGACTTGAAAAGGTACAGGAAATCGTCGCTCTCAAGAATGCCTAGATGCTTTTTCCGCTTGAGCACTTCAGGCAAGCTATCGCTACAGGCTGCAGATGCTATAAATCTGAGAGCCCTAATCGGGCCAAGCCTTCTCCTCCGGCTGAGCTGCCAGAGTAAAGAGCTGCCGCAAAAAATAGTCGAAGCACGCACGAATTGGCACGGGACACACCGTTCAGAACGTTTATTTCTTCCGTGACGCTTCGAGGGGGGACTTCACATCCGCGCTACGGTGAACCGCCTGTCCAACCCCAGGGGGCAGAATTAATAAGACGGACCTGATTACTACCGTATAAGCGAGACCAAATGACAGTCAAGTACGTTCCGGACACAAGCGTGTTGATCGACGGCAGGATCACAAAGCTTATAGACGACGGCGAACTGCGCGGAGCGACAATCATCATCCCCGAAGCGGTTATCTCTGAGCTCGAAGCTCAGGCAAACCAAGGACGCGAGATCGGCTTTAAAGGGCTAAATGAGCTCAAAGCACTCGCGGAACGAAAACGCTCGGGCGAAGTCGACGTGACCTACGTCGGAAGGCGACCCACAGCGGATGAGATCAAACTTGCCTCAGTGGGAGAAATCGATGCGATGATACGAACCGTCGCGGTCGACAATGGTGCAACGTTTATCACGAGCGATATCGTACAAAGTGAAGTCGCCCGTGCCAAAGGATTGGATGTCACGTACCTCCAGCCTGAAAAGGGGGCGGAAAAACCGTTGCTGCTACAGCGGTTCTTCACGCGCGACACTATGTCAGTGTTTCTGAAAGAGGGTGTCCCTCCACGAGCTAAACGTGGCTCGATAGCAGACCTTCGATTGGTCAATATTAGAAAGACTCGGATGGGCGAAAAGGAGATTCGGGCCATTGCTACAGACGTCATTGAACAAGCAAAGTCACGCTCTGACGGTTTTATTGAAATAGAACGCCGAGGCGCCACGATCGTTCAGCTCGGCTCGATGCGAATAGCCATTGCCCGACCCCCGTTTTCTGATGGCATCGAGATAACCGCGGTCCGCCCGATAGCGACGGTTAAGCTCGACGACTACAAGTTCTCCGACGAACTGAAGAGTCGGCTGAGTGAATCGACAAGAGGTATAATGATCGCGGGACCACCGGGATCCGGCAAATCTACGTTGGCGCAAAGCGTCGCGGAGTTTCTTGCAGCACAAGGGTTTATCGTCAAGACGATGGAAAGTCCGCGCGATTTGCAGGTTCCAGATAACATCACGCAGTATTCTGCGCTCGAAGGCGACATGGCGAAGACGGCTGACATTCTTCTGCTTGTGCGACCGGACTACACAATCTATGACGAGTTGCGCAAGACCAGCGACTTTAAGACCTTCGCTGACATGCGGCTCGCGGGAGTGGGGATGGTCGGCGTCGTGCATACGACCCGCGGCATCGATACACTGCAGCGCTTGATAGGCCGAGTCGAATTTGGCATCATTCCTCAAGTTGTCGACACAATCATTTTCCTCAAGAAAGGTGAGATTGAATCAGTCTATGACGTCCATTTTGCCGTCAAAGTGCCGTCAGGGATGATGGAAGCAGATCTTGCGCGGCCGGTCATAGAGGTGAGGAACTTTGAGACGAATAAGGTCGAATACGAGATCTATCTCTTTAGCAGGCAAATCGTTGTTATGGCAGTAGGCCCGAAAGAACGGGGGAAGGCAAAACCAACGTGGAAGTTCGCTGCGCGAGAGATTGAGAGGGAGATCGATAAATATGCGAAAGAGCCCGTCACAGTCGAGATCCTTTCTGACACGCGCGCCAACGTCTATGTAAGCGACAAAGACATATCCCACGTGATCGGAAAGGGCGGCAAAAATATCGAAAAAGTCGAAGATGTCCTCGGGATTGACATTGACGTTTTGCAGACGGCTGAGGAGTCGCAAAGAAAAACAAAAGGTCGTGAAAAAGAGTCCCCGCCAAAAGCTACGGCGGATGCCGAAGTTGATCTTGCTGACCGACACGTGATCGTGACGTCTGACGCTCGACCAGGCGACATCGTTGACGTGTTAATTGATGATGAGTATCTCTTCACGGCTACCATCGGACGAGGCGGCGAGATTAAGGTGACCAAGGGAACCAACATCGCTAATCGCATCTTAGATGCGCTTGACCGCGGTGCACGCATCGTGATGCGGAGCGCGTGAGAGAACCTCCGTAGAACACGCGCGCTACCGCAGACTGATCATCGGGTTACGATTGAGCCCCTGGCCCACTGCGATCAAAAGAGATTAGTAGAACGACGGGCACAGCTAGTAGGCGTGCGCATTCGAGAGCGCGGCTAAGGGAGCTCGTGTGCTAAAATGATGATGCAAAAGTTCTCAGCGGCTCTGTTGTATATCGGCATTTTCGCCGGAATCCCGCTCGCAATCATCGTCGCTCTGTTTTTTCTCCCCGTTTTGAACAGCGTCGATTCGACAGCGATTGTCATTCTTGTTATTTTTGCTGTTGTACTTGTCGCGCTCTGGATATTCGTGCCGCGCGAAAAGCCAGTCACACGACAGCGAAAAAGCGCCAAAGAAAGAAAAGCAGCACAGCGCGCAGTTCCTGCGCCAAGTGAAGCTTCAGAAGGGTCGACCGGCGAGGAAAAGAAACGAAAAGCGCGATCCAGGCGACCTCTCTATGAAGAAGACGAGAGACACGAGCCATTCGTCGATGTCGTAGAGGAATCGACCCACCATCCGGCAGCGCAACCTCAAGTGCGGCGAAAAGCCCAAAGCAAAGCCCGGAAGAAGAGCTCCAAGAAGAAAAAGCGCTAAGTTGTGAGACGCTGTGGAATCGGTCTAGCCGCCCCCGCCACCGACTGCAAACGTGAATCACTGCCGCGTCAAAGCACGACCGCTTTCGCTACAGAAATGCCATTGATCTCTCGGATCTGGGCCAAAACCTCATCTTGAATCGGATCGTCAAGCGCGAGCACCATAACCGCACCCCCTCTGACTTTGTCGCGGCCTACGTTCATTCCAGCGATGTTGATGTTGTTGTTACCGAGCAACGTGCCGACCTTGCCAATGACGCCAGGCTTGTCGATGTGGGACGTTATCAGCATGGACCCCTGGGTTTCTGCGTCCACGTGGTAGTCGCCGATCTTAACTATCCGCGGTTGATCTCCTAGAAAAAGGGTCCCCGACACCGACCAGTCATCACCCTTGTCGCTGTCTATTCTGACCGTTATCAGACTCTGAAAATCTTCGAGCCGTTCCGTCTTCGTCTCGGTGATCCTAATGCCCCGCTTCTTGGCAAACATCTGTGCGTTGACAAAATTGACAGGTGACTCCAGTACGCGATCGAGGACGCCTTTAAGAACAGCAATGGTCAAAGGGTGCACATCGCACTGGCCTACCTCGCCGGTGTAGGTGACTTCGATACCGCGAATCTGCCCTTCGACGAGCTGAATGCAAAACTTACCGAGTTGCTCTGAAAGCGGCATATAGCTCCTGACCGCGCCAAACGTCTCCGCCCGTATCGGCACGTTCACGGCGTTTCGGACCGGTTCACCTTTAAGTGCGCCCAGCGTTTGTTCGGCGATGGCCACCGCCACGTTGATCTGCGCCTCGACTGTCGAGGCGCCGAGGTGTGGCGTCACTATGCAGGTATCAAGCGCGAGAAGTGGACTTCCCGTCGGAGGCTCACGTTCAAAGACATCCAGCGCTGCTCCGGCGATCTTGCCACTCTTCAAACCCTCGTACAGCGCTTCTTCGTCGATGATGCCGCCGCGCGCGACGTTCAAAATGCGAACGCCGTCGCGCATCTTCGCGATCTGCGGCTTCCCGATCAGGTGGTACGTATCCTTAGTCAATGGAGTATGAACGGTGATGAAGTCTGACTTCGCGAGAACCTCATCAAGCGATGCGAGGTCGACGCGGAGCTCCTTCGCACGCTCTACAGTTATGAAAGGATCGTACGCAATGACGTTCATTCCGAGGGCGCGCATTCGCTTCGCGACTTCGGCTCCGATGCGTCCGAGTCCGAGAACGCCGAGCGTCTTTCCAAAGACTTCGACTCCAAGAAACCGTGAACGTTCCCACTCACCGTTCCTCACGGAAACACTAGCCTGCGGTATGCTCCGCGACAGGGCCATCATCAGGCTTATCGTATGCTCCGCCGCTGAGATCATGTTGCCCTCAGGCGCGTTAATGACGATGATACCTTTCGCTGTTGCGGCTTCAACATCGATGTTGTCGACGCCAACGCCTGCACGTCCGATAACCTTGAGATTTGACGCTTCGATTGCGTCTTTCGTGACCTTTGTGCCGCTCCTGACGATGAGAGCGTCGTAGTCGCCGATGATGCTGACAAATTGCTCCGGCAAAAGATCAGTTATTACGTCGACGTCGTGTTCCCTCTTGAGGAGGTCGACACCTGCCTGGGATAATGGGTCACTTACAAGTATTCTCATAACAACAATTCCTCGCCAAAAGACTGAAGCACGCGACGCGCGTCCACGCTATTTGAATAACCAACGCTGAAAGCGTATTTCTACTTTTTGTTGGAAAGGCTTATGTAATTACCACCGCAAATAGCAGTCACAAAACTGCAAAGGAAGCCGAGTATGAAAGTTAAACCAACTGTCGTCTGGCTTGAGGACGTCCGTATTGAAGACGTTCCTTCAGTAGGAGGAAAAGGGGCAAGCCTCGGAGAGATGATAAATGCAGAGATTCCCGTACCGCGCGGTTTCGCTGTCACAGCGCAAGCGTTCCGACGCTTTTTGGACGAAACGGGCATCGCAAAGCAACTTTTTGAGGCACTAGAAGTGAACGTCGACGACGCAAACGAGCTGAGCGCGGCTGCTGAAGAGGCCAAGAAGCTCTTGCTAGCGACAAAGATGCCACAGCATATGCGCAACGACATTGTGACCGCATACAAAGAGCTGTCGAAGAGAGAAGGGGGGGAGCCTTTTGTAGCCGTGCGATCGAGCGCGACGGCCGAAGACATGCCCGAAGCGAGTTTTGCAGGACAACAAGAGACGTATCTTAACATGAAAGGCGCCAACAACGTAGTCGTTGCGGTTCAAAAATGCTGGGCATCCTTGTACGGCGCACGGGCCATCTTCTACCGAATCAAGCAAGGCTTTGAGCACGAATCGGTGAACATATCGGCCGTTGTCCAAAAGATGGTCAACGCAGACAAATCAGGCGTCATGTTCACGTCCAACCCTACAACAGGTGCACCAGAAGCGATCATTGAGGGTTCTTGGGGCCTCGGCGAAGCCATTGTGTCAGGCTCCGTGTCACCCGACACATACCTCATCGATAGAAAAACGCGTCAGATAAAAGCAAGCGTTGCTACAAAGAAGATAATGGTCGTGAAGGACCAAAAAACAGGAGACACGATTACCAAGGACGTCCCTGCGGACATGCAAAACAAACGAGTCCTTAGCGACAGCGAGTTGATCACGATTCTCGACCTCGGCGAACTCATCGAAGAGCATTATGAAAGCCCCCAAGATATCGAATGGGCAATGGAAAAAGGAGAGGTATTCATAGTCCAATCGAGGCCGGTGACGACGATCAAGAAGGGAGGGGCAGAGCAAGAGACCGTCAGCGCAGGCGAGGCTGAGAAGCTCCTCGAAGGTCTCGGCGCATCGCCCGGCCAAGCGTCCGGCCAAGTCAAAATCATAAAGAGCGCAGATGAGCTCGACAGAGTCCTAAACGGAGACATACTCGTTACGGCAATGACCTCCCCAGACATGGTTCCCGCTATGCAAAGGGCAGCCGCGATCGTGACTGACGAAGGCGGTTTGACGAGTCACGCTGCTATTGTTTCCAGAGAACTGGGCGTACCCGCCGTAGTTGGAACGAAAGAGGCCACAAAAAAGCTCACCGACGGCATGCTCGTGACCGTTGACGGTGAAAAGGGCATTATCTTTGCTGGAAGGCTCGAACGGACTGAAGCGGCGCCAGCTGCGGGGGCAGTCGCCGTCAGCGCGGCAAAGCCAGTTACTGCGACCGAGGTCAAGGTCAACGTTTCGATAGCTGAGGCCACAGTGCGAGCCGTAGCGACTGGAGCCGATGGCGTTGGACTCTTACGGGTCGAACACATGATCATTGGCATGGGCAAGCACCCACACTGGTACATCGAGCACAACGAAAAAGATGCGTTCATTAATGAACTTCAGAAGGGCATTCGGATCGTGGTCGACGCGTTCTACCCGCGTCCCGTGTGGGTGCGTACGCTCGACGCCCCGACCGACGAGTTCCGTGAAATGGAAGGAGGCGAAGGGGAGCCGATCGAGCCGAACCCTATGCTCGGCTGGCGCGGCATACGGCGCGATTTACGTGATGTTGAAGTCTTCCAGATGCAACTTCAGACGTTCAAAAACCTCATCGACGACGGCTATAGTAATATCGGCATCATGCTACCTCTCGTTCAGCACCAAGACGAAGTGCGACAAGCGAAACAGATCATCGCTGAAACAGGCATTGACTTTGAAAATGTCGACATCGGCATTATGATAGAGATACCCGCATCGGCACTAATAATCGAGGATCTCATCGCGGAAGGTATCGACTTCGTTTCGTTTGGAACCAACGATCTCACGCAATATACGCTCGCGGTCGATCGTAATAACGAGAACGTCGCCGCCCTCTACAACGAGCAACACCCCGCAGTGCTGAAGCTCATGGATTATGTCATCCAGTGCTGTAACAAGGCGGGCGTCGTCACATCAATCTGTGGGCAAGCAGGCTCAAATCCGAAGATGGCGGACAAACTGGTGCGCATGGGCATTAGTAGCATATCGTCGAACATTGACGCCGTCGAACGCGTCAGAGAGGCCGTAGCGCGGACAGAGATGCGTATCATCCTTGAAGGCTCACGTGGTTTGACGAACAGAGATTAGTCGCCGCTTCGTTCAGCTAGTGACTCAGCAATGCACGAGACCATGGAACTAACGCGGGCAAACAGAGGCTACGACCGAGTTCTAAGCTCTATGTGCACGTACCCGCACCCAGTAGCAGTGCGGGCGCATATCGAATACATTCACACGAACCTAGGCGACCCTAATCTGTTCCCTGAAATAGCCGCGTTTGAGCGACGCGCCATTACCATCCTTGGGGGCTACCTCGGCGCAGCTGACGCGGTCGGTTACATTACTTCAGGTGGCACGGAATCGAACATACAGGCAGTCCGAGCGAGCAAGCTGCTCTCAGGCACGCGCAAGCCAAACATCGTTGTTCCGGAGTCGGCGCACCAATCGTTTGAAAAGGCCCGAGATTTTACTGGCGTAGAGGTACGCCAAGCAAGCCTCGATGAACGCCACGCTGTTGACGTGAACGCAGTCGACGAGCTTGTCGATGAGAACACCATTTGTATTGTCGGCATCGCCGGTACCACAGCTCTCGGCGCGATTGATCCGATTCCCGCCTTGGCTCAGGTCGCTCGCGAGAACGACGCTTTTTTGCACGTCGATGCCGCTTTTGGAGGCTTCGTCATCCCGTTCCTTGAAAAAAAGTACCGCTTCGACTTCAGGGTCGGAGGCGTACGATCAATAGCCGTCGATCCACACAAGATGGGGATGAGCACGATACCCTCAGGCGGACTCCTGTTTAAAAGGCCGGCTGATTTCGACGCCATTAGCACGAACACGTTCTACTCAGTCGAGCGCTCCATGGCCGGCACGAGAGGCGGCGCTTCGGTGGCTGCAACCCTCGCCGTGCTCGAGCATCTTGGCGTCAACGGATATCGAGACGTCGTCCGCGAATGCATGCGACTGACAAACTTATGTGTTGAAGAAGCTGCGGGGTTTGGTGTATACCCGGTGATCCCCCCCGTTATGAACATTATAGCGTTCAAGTTGCCGGGATTACAGCAGATAGCACTCCGGCTCACGGCGCGCGGCTGGCGCATATCTGTTATGGGTGGCGCCCTGCGAATCGTTATAATGCCACACATCGATGAAACGACGATTCTTGAGTTCTTGAACGACTTGAAAGAGCTCGTGAAGGTGTAACGGCAATCGCATTCTTGTCCCGCCCAAGGATAGAAGTACACTGACACCCGACCGTGAGCTAAAACATGGACTTTGAAATCGAGCGAATCGTTGCACTAGTGCGGGAGAACCAGGCACGCGTCCTCCAGCTCCAATTTCCTGAGGGGCTGAAGCGGTACGGCCCCGGGGTAGCGAAGCGCATAAATGAACGTGTCAACGTCACTGTTCTACTCTCGGGGAATCCGTGCTACGGCGCGTGCGATCTGGATTATAACTCAGAAGCCGATCTGTTAGTGCACTTTGGTCACGCGGAAATTCCTGGACTCGCAGCACGCCGCGTCTGTTTCGTCGAGGTACGAAGCGAGGTCGACGTCATTCCCACAGTGAACGATGCGCTCGCGCTCATCACCGGTCAGCGGGTGGGCATCGTGACAAACGTACAACACGTCCACAAGTTAGACTCAGTTCGCCGTCACCTCGAATCAGCCGGATTACAGTGTTCCATCGGATCCGGTGACGGAAGAGTCAAGTATCGGGGCCAGGTTTTAGGCTGCAACTATTCGTCCGCGCGGGCGATTGACGTAGACGAGTATCTTTACGTCGGAAGCGGCACCTTTCACGCGCTCGGCGTAGCACTGGCAACGGGGAAACGGGTGATCATCGCGGATCCATTTTTACGAAAAACCTCAGTTGCAGACGTTGAACTCATTATGAAGCAACGGTACGCCCTCGTTGCGAAGGCAATGGACGCCCATACATTTTGTGTCCTCGTCGGCACTAAGGCAGGTCAGCAAAGGTTTCACCTCGCTTATAAGCTCGTAGAAGAGGCGATAGAACGTGGTTATGACGCGTACACAGTGACGATAAACGAAGTGAGCCCTTGGACGCTTTATCAGTTCCCTGCGGAAGCATACGTAAACACGGCCTGTCCGCGCATTGCTATAGATGATATTACGCTTTTCAAAGCCCCGATGCTGACGCCCATCGAATTCGAAATGGTAATCGGGAGACGAGATTTAAGCGGGTACGCTCTCGACGAGATTTCATGCGACTGAAAGCGCGCACTCGCTTACCGGTTCACGTAGCCGGCCGAGGCGCTTCCGCTGAGGGAGATAATAACGGTGGGGCAGGAGTACGTTCAGCTTTCTTTTTTGCGCTAGTCGCGAACGCATCGAGTTTCAGTTGCATTGCACGTTCAACTGGTCTCTCGATCGGGTAAATGCCGGTGAGACAGCCCAAACAGAGCTTCTCGCGGGGGAGACCTATTGAATCGATCAGGCCAGCGAGAGTGATGTACTTGAGTGAATCGACACCAATCATCAGTTTGACGCCGTCCACACTTTTTCGGGCGGCGATAAGCTCCCCATAGGTCGGCATGTCGATCCCAAGATGGCACGGTGAGACTATGGGTGGCGTTCCTATGCGCATGTGCACTTCCTCGGCCCCGGCTGCTCGCAGCATGTCAACGATCTTACGCGATGTCGTTCCACGGACAATTGAATCGTCGATCATGACGACCCTCTTGCCCTTGACGTGCTTCTTGATTACATTTAGTTTCAGCCTTACAGCCGTTTCGCGCAAATCCTGGCCGGGCATGATAAAAGTTCTGCCCACGTACCGGTTCTTTATCAAACCCTCGGTATAGGGCAGATGAGATTTTTCTGCGTAGCCAATAGCAAAAGCGATTCCTGAGTCAGGAACTGGAATGATGACATCGGCCTCTACGTCCCCCTCTGCGAGCGTTTGACCAATCTTACGCCGCACTTCGTAGATCAGAGAACCGTCGAGTACCGAGTCTGGCCGAGCGAAGTAGACGTATTCGAACATACAGTGTGCCGTTACCGCTTTCTTAGCGGCACGTTGGCTCACGAACCCATCGGGCTTGAGGACGACGATCTCGCCCGGGCGGACGTCCCTGAGAAACTCTCCCCCAAGCGTATCGATGGCTGCGCTCTCGCTTGATAAGACATAACCATCGTCAAACTTGCCAACGCAGAGTGGTTTGATTCCAAAGGGATCTCGGACGCCGATAACAGCATCATTTATGAGCAGCGTGAGGGAGTAGGACCCGCGAAGCTTGTTCATAAGCTCCTGAACGGCCGTGATGGTGTCATATCGCATAAGTTCCTTCACCAGAAGGTGTGCGATGACCTCTGTGTCTGAATCTGACACAAAAATGCGGCCTTCAGCCTCGAGTGCCCGCCTGATATCAAAGGAGTTAACGATATCGCCGTTATGAGCGATCGCAATGGTCCCGCCTCTATAATTAACAAGTGCCGGTTGGCAGTTTTCTACCCTGCTGAGACCCGTCGTGGAATACCGCACGTGGCCGATGCCCCGAGATCCTTTCAGGTGTCCTAACCGGTGTTCGTCAAATACCTCGTGGACGAGACCCATCCCGCGCTCAATGTGGATTGCCGAGTCGTGCGTCGCAATTCCCGCCGATTCTTGACCGCGATGCTGCAGCGCGTAAAGACCGTAATAGATGGGTAATGCGGCATCTTTGGAATCCAAGGCGATTCCGAACACACCGCACTTGTCTTTCATTGACAGTATCTCTATTCAAAAATATAGCTAATACTTGTTAAGGTAGCTGTACTTCCGAAGCCTCCCGGAGCGACCAAACCCACAATGGACGCACGTTCTTTTACGATAGTTGTATGAGACCGCGCCGCAGCGCCTGCACGTCACGTGCGAGCGTTTCTGGCGCTTGCCCATTGATGGCGTTCCCTTTGTCATTTGGTTGCCTCACAGAGCGTCGCTTTACATTAAGGTGATATGTACACGACGTTGTCGCCGCGGACGACGATGGTTCCAAACTTCTTGATTGCCTCGCCGCCTTTGAGTTCTTCGGCTTTATCGAGAACGAGATTCAAATGGACATCATACCCCTGAAGCTCCCCTCTGAAGTCTCTACCCCCTTTAAGTCTCACGATTACTGGCGTTTCCAGGGATTCATTCAAGATATCAAGCGGCCTCTGACTCATTGCACACCTCTCACAAGTAGTTCTTCCCTAATAACATACTTAAGTTTATCTTTGAACGTCGAGTAAGGTCTGCATGCGTGACAGCGAAAAAGCGACATTTCCTGAAGACAGACGTAGCGCGGCGCGTCGTAGCTGCGCTGAACACGTACGAAACCGAGAACGCGCTCAAGGGCAAGCTCGAAGTGCTCGAAACACCAGAACGTACGCTTATTCTTCTTAACGGGGTGCCAGTGGCCCTCTGCATTGACCAAACGCCCTTCTTCACTGTGCGAGGTGCGATGGAGCTGAAGCCGCGACGACACCTAGTAACCGTTGATATGGGGGCCGTGCAATTCATCCGCAATGGCGCTGATGTGATGTGTCCCGGCATCGTGGACGCCGACGAAAGCATAACGCCTGGAGATTTCGTCGTTATTATCGACGAACGGCACAATAAACCGCTCGGCGTCGGGACGGCGCTTATCACTGGCGTCGAGATGATCCACGACACGAAAGGCAAAGCCGTGCGCATCGTGCACCACGTGGGCGACAAGATTTGGCTCGTGGAGCCTTAATCACGTGCCTGTATGAAAACACTCGCCTATATCTAAAAAGAAGGCACGAGTAATATATCAATGGCAGCAGCGTTAAATACTGCTGCGAAGCTACAACAACTGAAGCACGAAAACTATAAGATGCCAATCGCGAAATAGCATCAAGAGTCGATTGTAGGTGAGAGTTCCAAATGGCGCAAAAGAGTTTGATCGATAGGATTTTTGGGAGCCGTCCGCACGCAGAGCCGGATGAATATCTGGAGCTGGACCTCGGAGAGTACGAAGAGGTGTTTGAGGAGGAACCTGCAGGAACGTATGTTAAGGTCGCAGAGTTAATCAACGTCAGCAATCTCACGCCGCTCAAAGATGAGGTTTACAAAGGAAACATCGTTATTATTGACATAGCTCACATAAAGCAGGACCGCGTCGCCCTCGATAGAATCGTCAAGGAACTACGACAAGTCGCAACCGACATTCACGGAGATATAGCCGGACTTGGAGACGATCAGATCATTGTGACCCCAATGTCGATCAAGATAGACCGCAAGAAGCTCGGGGCAAGCTCTTACTAATATAGCGACGCAAATACCCGGAACATTTTTTTGTCATGACGCAGGAAGCAGCGATCGAGAGCACATGCCCTCTATGTACGGAGGTTCTTACCTTCAAGTTCAGCACGGACGAGATACCTTTTTTTGGAGAAATCATGCTTGTGAGCGCGAGTTGCACGTGTGGCTTCAAGTACGCCGACACGATATCGCTCAACGAGCGCGAAGCCGCTCGATATGAGATGGAATTTGATAGCAGCGACTTCGCTACGCGGGTGATCAGATCATCCTCAGGCACAGTGCAGATTCCAGAACTCGGCGTGACCATCGAACCAGGCTCGGCTTCAGAAGCATTTGTTTCCAACGTCGAGGGTGTCCTCTGTAGGGTCGAAGAGGTTGTCAGCATGGCTACGAAATGGTCGTCTAACGATCCCGGTAAATTCGAGCTGGGAAATCGACTTCTTGAAATGATAGACATGGTACGAAGGGGCGAAGGGAAAATGACTCTCGTTATCGATGATCCGTTTGGCAACAGTGCAATTATTTCGCCGCGAGCTCAGCGCCGAGCGCTCTCAGAAAGTGAAGCTTGCGTGCTTAAAACCGGGGTATTAACTGTCGACGTTTCAGAGAAGGGCAGCTAGAAGACCCGCTCGCAAAGCGATTTCACTCCGACATTCGCTGACTGCGCTCTTTTGGGCTGATGGACATAAACGGAGAGCTCGTAACTAATTCATGATCATCGTCAGCAATCACCCACCGCTTCTTGCTGCCTCAAGCTGTTCCTATAATTCTGAGCTACGGCGCAGTCTTGCGCGGGCCCAGTTCTACAACCGACACTGATACCAAAAAACAAGTCACAGGCACTATCTGAGGAAATATGCTCGAGCAGAGACTTTCCATAACTAAATATACGGGCGTTGCTTGTATTGAAAACTGCTGAGGCACAATAATGAAACGAACCGTAGAGAATCTTGCAAAAGCCTTCGCGGGCGAGAGCATGGCGCGAAATATGTACATATCCTTCGCTAAGATAGCAAAGAAAGAAGGCTTTGAACAGATCGCAGAGGCGCTTCAGCTGACGGCCGATAATGAGCGTGAACACGCAAGCTGGACTTCTAAACTAATCAACGCGCTCAACGCTGGCGCAGCGGAAGACTTTGATGAAATAAAAATCGAAGCCGCTGTTTCGACGTCGCTGGGCTATACCGCTGCGAATCTAAAAGCAGCGATCGCCGGCGAACACTACGAAGCGACGACGATGTATCCTGAGTTCGCTGACGTTGCCGACAGCGAAGGATTGCCTGAAATAGCCAAGAGGTTAAGGGCGATTGGCGTCGCCGAAGCTCACCACGAAGAAAAGTACACGAAGATGCTCGCACAGGTGGAGGCTGGCACCGTTTTCAAGAAGAATCAGAAGGTCGAGTGGGTCTGCCGAGAATGTGGTTACGTGCACGTCGACGAAGAACCTCCTGAGAAGTGTCCCGCCTGCGACCATGATCGAGCTTACTACCAGCTCAAGTGCGAGGAATACTAGTCGAGGCAAAAAAAAGCAGCTGCTTGGGTTCTATTTCGCCACGTCTTACAACACGTTAGCTGTCCTGCAATTTGAAGCGTAAAAGCGCGGCGATGCCCCCAAGCTTCTCTAAACGCTTCCCGGGTTCGAAATCGGTGCTGAAAACGACGACGTGGCCATTCGAACTATTCACCGCTGTCAGCAGTTTGTCGATGGCCGCTCCCTTTTCACGCTCATTGCGTAACGTTTCATCTGCTATGAGTAGCGTGTCAATAGCACCCCACTCGCGCGCTTTCGCAACCTCACCCATCCCATAGGCGACTTTGCCGCCAACGGCAATCTCTCCCAAAAGGACGTCGATGAGCCGCGCCTCGCGAACGAGGTGGGCATCCTTAATGAGCCTATCAACAGCACCGCGTCGGAGTACCTCTTGAAATCCTGAAATTCCAACTGAGGTCGTATTCTCAACGATTATACGGTTAGGGAGGTCTTTGTCCTTCTGCGTTGCAAACCGAATGAAATCATCCTTTATAAAACCAGGGCCAGCGATGATGTATTCTTCCGCACCTGTATGGGCCAACTGGTCATAGATTTGGACAAAAAAATCGATCTGTGAGCTTTCCTCAAGCTTTCCGGTGCTTTGCGTGATGCTCGCGACTTCCTCAACGCCGTACTGTCGTAGCACGCCAATGTGCGCTTCGCCTGACTCTATCGTGACAATTGCAATTTCAGGGCGCTTTGATTCCTCGATCGCCTTCGTGATGCGATCAAGCTGATCGCGCCTCCATTGCTTGATGATCGAGACATCGCGCAACGGTTCGACGCTGAACGTGTGATGTGACCCGACGTCCTGGCCTGACTCGATGGTCCCACTAACGCGTAGGCGGTTGGCAAACCGATGAAACTCTACTGATTCTACGCGAATCCCAAGCCGCATCGGTTTCCGCTCTGTCTTCTCCGGTCGCAGTTTGTCAGTTGCACTTTCAACTTTGCGGAAGGTTAGCGCAAAAACGAGATCGCCCTTTTCAATAAGGTGTTTTAAATGCCACAGGTCGTCGATTGACTCAGGCAGGAGGGTGATCTCACCCTCTAGCTTCACCAAAGATCTCCTCAAAAGACGCATAACGATCGCCTAATTCGACCTCGATGCCTCAGTTCCGCGCGCGCAGGCCGGATATTCGTTTGTGAGTACTTGTCGATGGAATTGTGCTCCACACATGACGGCTTCGTCAACGATGCTATTTATACATAATTTTACGAAACTCGTGATTTGGGTGACGCGGTGTTAGATTATTCAACAAAAGCACGGCTGCACCCACGGGATAGCGTCTCAGCCAAGAAAAGCAGCTTGACGTAACGAGCGGGGGACTGCCTTCGATGGATGATCAGAGTGAAGAGCAAGCATATGACCCAAAGGATTTAAGTCAATCCCCTTATAGGTCAGACTATGATACAAGACAAAAACTATGCCGAAGAGGAGGTCGCAGAAGATCTGCTGGATCTTATAAAGGAGTACGAGGCGGAGATCAAGAAGCTTAAGGAGCGGGAGACCGCCCTGCTCAAGTCGCTCCAAGCTAGCCTTGGTGAGAGTCCCGCGGCACTAATTCAAGAATACGTAGGAGTTAAGATTGATCGTTCGCTGCGCCTTTTCGAGCTGGATCTTCGGACGCGCTACGCTGATGAGGAAGCGGCAACTTCAAAAGCAGTCGACCGGATATTCAAGGAGTACGGATAGTGTGTCGCCTGCCTTGAATGCAGCGCGACCGGTCTATTCAGGTCTGGATAGAGCGAAAAGGTGAATCGCACGCCAAAACGCCTAGTTTATATAATAGTATTTGACTTTCCATGATTACAGCCGAGCGCGGTGGTGGGTTACGATGAACGCTGTAGAAGTCCTCGAAGTGACGAAGCGCTATAAGAAAGGCGCCGTTGCGGTTGACGGTGCAAGCTTCACCGTGGAGCAAGGCGCTGCGTTTGGGCTTCTAGGGCCGATCGGCGCCGGGAAAACGAGCATCATCAACATGTTGCTCAGTTTCATCAAGCCTACCGCCGGAACGATCAAGATATTCGATCGCGAGGTCGCAACGCAGTTTCACGAGGTGCAAAATAGGATCGGTTACTTGCCTGAACGCCCCGGCTTTTACGGCAACTTCTCCGCGGAAAAGAACCTTAGAATTTTTGCCAGTCTCTCCGGCGTGCGCGAAGAGCGCGATGAGAGGATCGCGAAGCTCTTTACGATAGCAGGACTAGAGGGCAAGGAGAAAGACCTCGTCCGAGCGTATTCGCTCGGGGACCGAAAGCGACTGGGCATTGCCGCGGCAATGCTGAATGAGCCTGAGCTGCTTATCCTCGACGAGCCGAGCACAGGACTTGACCCACAGGGCAGACGCGACATAATGGCGCTCATTCACGAACTCAACGTCCATGATGTCACCCTGTTTCTCGCGACACACAATGTCAGAGATATCGCCGAAATATGTGACGTACTAGCAACAATACAGTCCGGCCGCGTTGCCGCGCCAACCACGACAAAGGGTTTTATAGCGACCGTGCGCGGAACGACCGTGCAACTCGAAGCTGACGTCGCCAACATGAACGAACGTGTCCTCCAAGCCATCAAGTCGGTGAAAGGCGTCAAATCAATCGAGTGCGAACGGCTGAAGATTAGCCTTGACTACAGGCCGGGCATCAACGAGGACGTGAACTACATAATTACGCGGGCAGGAGGCCGACTACGCTCAATGCGCGAGTCACCGTCGCTCGAAGAGGCGTACGTACGAATGATGGGGGAAGAGAGGGTTGAGTGAGTTTTCGGAGTCCTCCTATGCGTTTCTGACGGTCGCGCAAAAGGAATTTCAGTCCACTATACGGACGAAGCGCTTCCTCGTCTTCGGAATTATCTTCGTGCTGCTAGCGCTCATCGGCGCGTATTACGGCAATGCTGACCTCGCCCGATCAATTTCGCCAACGAGTGGCGCGCCTAACCCGGCAACCCAGCCGGTCAACTACGTGATTAGCGTTGCGTATTCATACAGTCAGGTCATTTTAACAATACTCGCGCTTGCGTTGTCGTATGACGCTCTTACGCGTGAGCGATCAGAAAGAACGCTTGTACAACTCCTAATGCGACCCATTCGGCGTAGCACAATACTCTTAGGCAAGTTCGTCGCGTATCTTGCCGCTGCTGGGGGGCTGTTCGTCGGGATAACGCTCGTGCTCTATATAGGTCTGTCCCTAATCACGCAGAAGTTCCCAAGCTCCAGCGACGTTGGCTACCTGTTCCTCTCTATGGGCATCATACTGCTGTACGTCATGTCGTTCATAGCGATAGGACTCCTGATCTCAAGTTTGACGCGCACGAGCCTCGACTCGTTGCTGGGCGCTGTCTTCGTCTGGATCCTGCTGTTAATCTTTACTTATGCAGGTGTCGCGCTCGGATTAGGCGCCATAAACCTGAGCGCTACGTCAGAGATCCCCTATACGGCGTTTCCGGGTTACGCAAAAATACTGCTCTGGATCAATCCCGGCAGCCACAACGTCGCTATCCAATCCCTCGCCGGAGACTTCTCGAAGCTAACTTCCGGGCTGAACTATGCAGCGAATGTCATTTTGCTCGTCGTTTCGATTGTCGTTCCGCTTTTACCGGCTTATTACTTGTTTAAGCGTTCTGACGTTGTCTAAGTTTCGAACCTTAAAATGCGGTTCTTTCCTCGCTATCTCACCAGATCTTTTATGCTTGACTTCCGCCTTTGATCAACATCGATCATTATTTATAAGATAAATCGGGAATATTGGCTATACGTAAGGAAGACAACCATCACGAAGAGGTGCCAAAAATAGATGAAAAAGCAAATTGGCTTAATAGCATTAACCGCATTACTGGTTTCATTCGTGGCTTTTTCAAGTGTAGCATCGGCCCAAGCAAGCAACGTGCAGGTGTTATTCTTCGAGTCGCCCATGTGCTCTGTCTGCCAAGAGGTTAAGCCGCTCGTTGAGAGCGCGGCTGCCCAGACTGGCGCCAAGCTCATAGTATATGACGTAAGCACATCACCTGGATCCGGAATCGCGCAAGCAAATGGCGTTAGTGGAACACCTACGATCGTCATTCAAGGGGGGCAGACCCTTACAGGCGCTGTCTCCCAACAACAGATCGTCACAGCAATCAACGCAGCCACAGGCGCGTCTAAGGTTGTAGCTACCCCGACTCCAACCGCTACGCCCAAGGTTGTAAAAGCTGCTGCAACTCCAACCGCTACGCCCAAGGTTGTAAAAGCTGCTGCAACTCCAACCGCTACGCCCAAGGTTGTAAAAGCTGCTGCAACGCCAACTACAACGCCAAAAGCTACAAAAACAGTAACGAAGACAACCGCTCAGCCGGCGATTCAGGTCGTTACAACAACTCAAACACCAACTACTTCAACGCAGACAGTGCCAGAGTTCTCGCTACTTGGCCTAGGTGCCCCAGCGTTGGTAGTAGGTGCAATATACCTGTTCTTGAGAAGACGATAAAGAGGGTTATTCATTTAACCCCTTTTTTTATTCAATAACGCCATTCTACAAAGCGGCAGCTTTATTCTGACTTAGAATCTTTTTTAAGCTCAATTCCTCCAGTGGAAACACTGCAGCCAAAAAGAGAAGCTATTTATACTGCGTTCGAAAGAGTCGTCAAGGTAATACCAATAGCGCTCCTTACGAGCACAGGAGGTAATCTTTTGGAACCGAGGCAAAAGGTGATGATGCTCCTAATCGGAGTTACAGTCATCGCGCTTTCAGTACAAGTGGCAGCTGCGACAACCTACTGTCCTAACTGCCAAGTTCACTACAGCGACGTTATGACGGTGAGTACCCCTGCGTCTACGTCGCAAGATGCCCCAACTCACGCTGGGCTGCTCTCGCTCCTAGACCCTTTGACGGCGTTTACGAGCTCGAGTCAAGTGAACATCGCGGCCACGGTGCTACAACTATTGTAGTGTCCAAGAGGGTGGCATGCCCGCTCCTCTAATCTCAGTCGCCAACAAGAGTAGGAGTCTAACAACACAAACGTAAGAGCAGTGAAAGGGCAACAATGGCCATAAAACGCACTATTCTAACGACCGTGGCCGCGCTCGTCCTAATTGCATTTGTGATTGCACCTGCTCTTGCTCCTTTATCTGACGGACAGACAAGCGCCTCCAGTGTTCAGCTCCTTGCTAGCTTTAAACCTTCCTCGACCTCAGCGCAAATTAACGAGACGATCAACTTCACGGACCAATCAACCGGGTCAATTACTTCACGTAGCTGGAGCTTCGGCGACGGGGCTTCCTCGAATGTAATGTCTCCCAGCCATTCCTACGGGGTAGCAGGCAACTACAACGTCACCCTTACGGTTACCGATAGCAACGAGGCGAACAACACGGCCTCTCAAATCATCACGGTAACTGCCCCAACTCCAACAGCCTCGCCCAGCCCAACTCCAAACGCTGCTCCGACTCTGTCGCCGACAGCTCCGGTTAGTCCCAGCCCATCTCCGACAACGTCCACGTCAACACAGCCTACGGTTACGCCAAATCCTTCAACGTCAGACACGCCAAAGAGCACGACCACTTCTTCTTATTCGGACCCTCCAGATCCAACTTTGAGCCCCACCACATCTCACGTCTCTAAAGCCGAGCAGTCAAACAACGCCGCCGCAGCACAGACGTTTGAAGCGCCGTGGTTGGCATCGCCTGCGATAGGCTCAGACCCACAAGGAGCAAACTGCTCAATCTCCGTAGAACTGAGGAACTGCACCACAACGCTCGCGGAGCCAATGAGTACGTCTACCGCATCGCAGACATCGCTAGTATATGCGCCTACTTGGCTTGCGCCAACGGCATCCTCAAGCGCGTTGGCAGAAGCGGCTACTATGTCAGCGGCAGCATCTGCGCTACAAGGTGGTTCAGGACCAACCCCTTGCGTCACACCAACGGCTTCTTGTCAAACGTCCCAGAATGGTTCAGCGCCAAATCTGACCTTGCCAGCGGCTCAAACAAACGGCGCCGCAGGCTTGCCCACGCAGTCCGTGTTCGAATTCTCCGTTCTTGGGTTAGGGGCTCCGACACTTCTCGTCGGATTGCTATACCTCTTGTTAAGAAGGGTTTAGCTACCCTGTTTGGTTTGTATAATTACTCTTGGCTCATCGACGGTCCACCAAGGCTACGACTGCCGAGGCTCACGTCTGTCAGATCGGCGCTTTCTCTTAAGAGGGCTTCAATCGCTTTAAGGGGCTGCTTGACGTCGTCCGCTGCGCGCTAGTGCTGCGAAAAGACTTTCTAACATCAAGTCTAATGGGGATCGATGATCAGGGTTGGGATAATAGGCGGATCTGGCTACACAGGCGGGGAATTGCTGAGATTGCTCGTTCAACACCCAGAAGCCGAAGTTACTTTGGTCACTTCGCGAGCCCTCGCCGATATCCCGGTCGCCGACGTGCACCGCTATCTCAAAGGGTTTTACGATTTGCGATTTGTGAACGCCGAAGCGAAGTCGGTTGCAGAAGCAGCTGACGTTGTTTTTCTCGCGGTTCCGCACGGGGCAGCTATGGGACTCGTGCCTGATCTCATCGATAAGGTGCGCATAATCGACCTCAGTGCAGACTATCGACTCGGCCGACACTACGAGGAGGTCTACGGCCCCCACACGGATCCTCGAGACGCTGTCTACGGCCTGCCGGAGTTGCACCCTGAAGTAGCTAGTGCACGCCTGTGTGCCAACCCAGGGTGCTATCCTACGGGGGCTATACTAGCCGCAGCGCCTCTGGTCAAAGCAGGATTAGCAGATCATATCGTATTCGACTCAAAGTCCGGCATTTCAGGCGCAGGAGCCGCCCCCACTGCGACGTCGCACTATCCTAACTTGGCGGAGAACGTCGTGCCTTACCAGCTGACCAGACACCGGCACAAAGCCGAAATCGTCCAAGAGCTCGCGCGACTGGGAACCGTGGCCGTAGACTTTACCCCGCACGTCATTCCGTCCATACGAGGCATTCTGACGACCGCACACATCTTCGTGAACGAGGACTTAGATAGTGACCAGATTCGATCACTCTACGGCACGTTTTATGCCGAAAGTCCTTTCATTCGGTTCAACGTGCCCTCACTCGGATCGGTCCGAGGCACCAACTTCTGCGACCTCTTCATTGAACGAGACGACGCGTCGAACCGCGTCGTCGTCGTCTCTGCCATCGACAACATGGTCAAGGGCGCATCAGGCCAAGCCATCCAGAATATGAATCTCATGTTCGGCCTCGATGAAACGACAGGGCTCTGGTCCCCTGCACTATCGCTCTGAGGTACCACGTATGAAAGTCATAGACATCATGAATCCAAACGTCATTACAGTGAAGCCCGACACGACGGTGCGAGAGTGTATCAAGGTGCTGCGCGAGAACAAGATAAGCGGCGTGCCGGTAATGACTGACAGAGAGCTCGTCGGCATCGTAACGGAAAACGACATACTCTCCCTGCTCGAAATACCTGAACACACCGGCTACTGGCTGCCAAGCCCGTTGGAGATCATTGAGGTACCCGTGCGCGAAATCGTTGAGCGTCTCGAACTGAGAGACTCAGTAAGCGAAGATGTCGGCGAGTGGAGAGTCGACCGCGTCATGAAGAAGCCGGTTCACACGATAAACGGCGACGCCGATATCGAAACTGCCACCGAGCACATGATGAGGCACAAGATCAATCGACTTCCTGTCGTTGATGATGCCGGCAAATTGATCGGAATCGTCACGCGCGGCGACGTAATTAAAGGAATTGCTGAGGGCAGTTAATGCACGTCGTGCAAGGAGGCGTCTGCGCGGTGCGTGGGGTAAAAGCGTGCGGTGTCAAAGAGGACAGAAACGGCGTTGCGCTCATCACTGGTGGCGGACAAGCGGTAGGGGTATTCACTACCAATAACGTCACGGCAGCTCCCGTAATTGTCACACGCGAACACCTCGCACTGAATCATGAAATCCTCGCGGTCATCGCAAATAGCGGAAGCGCGAACGCTTTTACCGGGCCAGAAGGCATAGAAGATGCTAAATGCGTCGCCGAATCGCTCGCGCGACGCTTACATATTAGCGCTTCGCAAGTCGCGGTCGCCTCAACGGGCATCATAGGCAAACCCCTCAATAAAGACTGGATCGATTCGAAGCTCGAAAACCTTCTGTTAACGTTAGCTGACACAGCAGATGGTAGTCTTGCAGCAGCAAGAGCAATAATGACCACTGATTCCACACCGAAGCATATTGCTGTCGAATTCGGCGACGTCAGGATAGGCGGCATAGCAAAGGGAGCAGGAATGATCGAACCGAAGCTTTGCACGATGCTCGCCTTCGTCTATACTGACGCGCGGCTCAGCGCTGAAACGTTGCAGGTATGTCTCAAGCGGGCAGTCGACATTAGCTTTAACATGGTCGTTGTCGACGGTGACACAAGCACCAACGACAGCGTCCTTCTGATATCGACAGGCGAGAGCGCCGCAACCATTGAAATAGATGAGTTTCAAAACGCGCTGAACTTTGTGTGCGTTACGCTTGCAAAAATGATCGCGCGCGACGGCGAAGGTGCCTCAAAAATGATGGAAGTAACCGTTACAGGGGCACGAAATCACGAAGATGCAGTGAAGGCGGCTAAGGCTGTGGTGCGATCGCCACTCGTAAAAACCGCGCTTTTTGGGGCAGATCCGAACTGGGGTAGAATCGTTGCCGCTGTCGGCTATTCAGAAGCGTTCGTAGACCCCTCACTTATCTCTTTGTCGCTGTCAGATGGAAAAGGCGCGCCCGTTGTGTTGCTCCAAAACGGGCTCATATGCACTGCAGAGGCAGGCAAACTTGAGGAGAACGCGCTTGCGGCGATAATGCAAAGCGCTGAGATCTCCATCCAGATCGACTTGGCCGTGGGTGCTGCATCGGCCACAGCCTGGGGATGCGATCTTACGGACGACTACGTGCATCTTAACGCCCAATATACCACGTGACGCTAGCCTTCGAGCTGCGACTTGATCAGGAGAGCTTGACGCGCAACGTCCTTTTTATTCAAAATCGTAGCCATGGCCTCAATAGATTCCATCAAGCGCACTGCTTGATCGAGATAGTTGAGCACGTCACCAGAATACGCGTGAACGCCAAACTCTGACATCCGTTCAACGATGTCGGCAGGATCAAGTCCGCTCACACGCTGCTCGAGGACCCACCTCGAGAAGCTCCGCTCAGGACACCCACAAAATGGCGACTCCTTGCAGTCACAATCGACAAAGGCGATTGAAAAAGCAAGGACGCTTTCAAGCGCTTTCTGGTCAAGATACGTCAGCTCATCGCCGCTTCCTGAAAAGAACATCTCAAGATTTGCCCCGCTGAATACGTTGGGCGATACGTTTACGCCGAGCGCCTGCGCGAAGCGCTGAACATCGTTAAGGTACACTGTGGTGAAAACGTGGAGTTTGAGTAAAATATCTGACGGAGATTCGCCCTTCTTCACGGACTCGACCATTTGAACCGCTTCAGCAATAGTGAGGAAATCTCCAGAGACGACGTATCCTAGCTTGGTCGCTCGACCGTCATCGGAAACAAAGCCTAAACGTTTGAGCCGGTTTAGATGAGCGTTAACATCGTAGCTGGCGAGCATCTTCACAGGCCGACCAAAAGTGAGGTTCGCGAGTGCCTGCTCCGCCTGCGCGTCATCATCGTAAGCGATATCAACACCCTCAATAGAGCTTGAGAGTAATTTGATCGCAATTTGATCCTCCGTCTCGGACCCCCTAAATCTCTTGTCGGGCTCAGCGAGCAGCACCACCTTGCCGACGTCGTGATAATCAGGCCTCCCTGCTCGACCGAGCATCTGATAGAACTCTTGCACGGTCAGCCAGTTGATGCCCATCGCTAGGGATTCGAATATGACTTGCGATGCGGGAAAATCGACGCCTGCCCCGAGTGCCGCGGTAGTTACGACGACGTCGACAGCGCCGTTGGCAAAGTTCGTTTCGACCTTCTTTCTTTCTCTATACGCAAGGCCTCCATGATACGGGGCACTCTTTGCAGACAGCGCTTTGGATATCCTGTGACAGCGCGCCCGGGAGTTCGTAAAAACGATCGACTGGCCTTTGTACCCCTTGCTCGAGGTCCTCTTAATCTCATATCTGACGAGCTTGTTAATAATGGCAAGCTTGTCTTGCTCATTTGCAAAAACGAGGTGCCGTTCGATGGGAACCGGGCGCTCTTCGTACTCAACGAGCTCCGCACCGAGCTCACGGGCGAGTACGCGAGGGTTACCAACAGTTGCCGAAAGGTAAATGCGTTGTGATCGCGGCGCTAACGTCTTAAGCCGCGAAATGAGCCCGTCAAGGCGACTTCCACGTTCTTCATCTTCCAGCATGTGCACCTCATCGACGACAATTGTCCCGATATCGCCGAGGAGCTCAGCATTGTTCGTGCGGAGCACCTGATCGATGCCCTCGTACGTTCCAACAAGAATATCCGCTGAATAATCGGGCTCCACTCGTGTCCAGTCGCGAGTCCGAATCCTGCTGCCGCCGATCCTTATACTTGCGTTCAGGCCCAGGTTGCGGTAGCGCATATCGAACTCACTGTGCTTCTGATTTGCTAGGGCGACAAGCGGAACGACGAACAGCAGTTTTCCCTTACCGTTGAGGAGGTTGTTGACGCCTGCTAGCTCCCCGATGAGCGTCTTTCCCGTTGCCGTTGCGGAGACTACAAGCAGATCCTTGCCCTTAAAAAGCCCTCGCTCCACTGCCATTGATTGGACCGGAAGCAACTCTGATAGACGCTTCTTAAGCAGCTGCTTCAGCCTATCATCTACGTCGAGCTCATCGATCGCAATGCTCGGATAGCTCTCGACTCGTCTCGAAAGCACGTCATATCGCGTCAATTCAGAATCAACGCCAGAACCGAGGAAACGGATGACGCGATCGAGATCGCGGACTTTGTTAAGAAGCGCGTAGAAGTGATTATAACGCACAAAGCCCCGAAAACTTAGTTCTCTCCGCAGTTCGGTTTGGGCGCAGTCCATACAGATGCGCTCCCCGTCGTGGCGAACAAAATTCGAGTTGATCGGCTTGTATCGTCGCTTTCCGATGCAAAATCCACAGACACGCACCCGGTCGTAGGAAATCTGGTACGCCTCGAACAACGCGATGAGGTCCTCAAGCACCTTCTGCTCGCCTAGCGTGGAGCGGTCACGCTCCGCAAGCGTCACGTTGTGCTGTCGCAAAATCCCAACGACCTCAGCCGGCCTCTTAGGAACCTCTTTCCCACCCTGGATAATCATAAAGCGCTTCGGCCTCGGGCCCTTGGAAGTGTCACTGAGCGTCAACGTTGCGTCTAAGGTACACTGTGCGGGCTCAGCCGAAAAAAGCCTGACGTTAAAGCGCTGCACTTGGGCGATCAAATGAGCCATCTATTGGTTTCCTGTGCTAAGATCGACCGATTCGTAAGAAATATCGCGAGACATGAGCTCAGCGATTAGAGGCGGCACTGCCTCATCGACCGCGACAACCACCGTTGAGAGTCCGCGAAAAGCAGCTTCAATGACGCCCTCTGCAGCAGCAAATTGGATCAGTGGTGATATGCCCACCTTTTTTACGGAGACGAGCGCTTCCAAGCCCAGAACCGCGACGGGCTTATTATCCACTATCTGCCTGAGCGCTTCGAGGTCTACGGCTGCTGACCCGCCGCGCTGCACCCGCGGGACGATTGCGATCGTCACGTGGACACGGTCCATAGGGATGATCCCACTCAAATGCTCCACCCCGACGTCGTCCCCTTTGCGCGCATCGCCTATCGTAGTGCCGCGTGCACCGAAGGCCTTGCTGTTTGAATGAAACGCGTACAGGATCCCATCACGCATCCTCAGTCCGACGCTGGTCCCGCTGCCGACGTCCTCTTCCGCGATGGCCGTCCAAACGGCCACCTTTCCCACGATGTCTTCCGTGACGTACCGTATGTAATTGTTAAGCTCGTTTGTCCACTCGATGATGAGCTCAATGCCCGCCTTAGTCACCTCGTACTGTCCGCGCTTATTAAACTTCACAAAGCCATCAGTCACAAGGTCCTTGAGATATTCGGAGACCGCTTGAGGAGTTACCCCGACCCGGTCAGCAACTTCTTTCTGCCTGATTTTTGGCTGAAGCGCTGCTACTTCTACAAGCACCTGCATCTTGGTGCTCTTTCCTTTCTTCATCGGCGCAAAAAAAGACTATTTTTTTGACAGCTCAAATCGATGACCCTTGACCACGAGATTCTGCGATCGTTTGGCGATGCCCCTGAGAAAAGTCGGACTCTGGTTCAACGTGCGCGAAAGGTTTTGCACGGAACTGTTACCATTTTTTACCTCGAATTCCATCGTGTCTGCGACGTCGCGTAAAGCCTCATCATCAGTGATCGCGATACGAATAAGGTCGCACATGTCAGAGATAGAACACTGAAAGTCGGCTCGAAGCTTCGAGTAGCAGGTATGGTACTCAACCTGCGGCGTGTTTCCTGGCTCGGGCATGCGCCACTTGCTCTCAACGAGACCTGTTTTTTTGAGTATATCGAGGCTATAATAGATGTCTTCCTGCAACATCTCTTTGAGCTCGTCCTCGGTTCGCCACCCGTTGAGTAGTGAACTAAAGACCCTCTTGTGGGAGTCGGACTTAAAAACTTGCAAGAGCGGGACTAGATCAGCCGGGTCATTGACGATGCGGGTCCTGTTGTTCATGTGACTACCTCGCAGTATAGAACGCGGCAAAGGTAATTAAACCTTTTGAACTCCGGAATAGACATTAGTTAGGAGCGCGTTTATAGAATGCAACACGAATTGCGGTAATTTGATTGCTATGGGACCACAACCGAATAAGCGCGCACGAGCAAAAATCCGTGTGAAGGGCGTTGTGCAAGGGGTCGGTTTTCGGCCCTTCGTGTACAAGCACGCCGTCGAGCTACAACTGGCCGGCTACGTCAAGAACCTCGGCGCGCACGTCGACATCGACGTTGAGGGATCGCACGCCGCTATCGTTAAGTTCATCGCGTTTCTCAAACAAGGTCCACCCATATCGCGCATCGATGACGTGCAGGTTGAGTGGCATCGCCCGCGCGGATACTCCGAATTTACGATTGCGTCAAGTGGTGAGGGCGAGTTTGGCTTCACGTCGCCGGACATCGCCATCTGTGACGATTGTCTCCGCGACTTGAGAGAGAGCAGCCGGTACGAAGCGTACTGGGCCACCTCGTGCGTCAACTGCGGCCCACGATTCACGGTCACCGAGCGGCTCCCATACGACCGTGAGACGACTTCAATGGTGGACTTTCCAATGTGCTCTGAGTGCGCGCAGGAGTACAGCAACCCACACGACCGACGGCACCACGCTCAAACCATCGCGTGTGAACGCTGCGGCCCGACGCTAACGCTGCTCGATACTAATTTGAAGCGCATGGATGAGCCTATCCGCACAGCCGGACGATTATTGCTTGCGGGCGACATTTTGGGAGTAAAGGGGATTGGCGGCTTTCATCTCGCGTGCATCTTCGATTCCGCCGTCGAACTCAAGCGACGTCTTGGCAGACAGACCCAACCCCTTGCAATTATGGCGCCAAATGAAGCGTGGGTGGAAGACAATCTCCACGTGAACAACGCAGAGCGAGCCCTTCTCACCTCAAACAAACGGCCCATAATGGTGCTCGACAAGCGCAGTGAAGGCACGTTCGCTGAAGTCTCGAATCTCCATAATATGGGCGTAATGCTTCCTTACAGCGGCCTGCACCACCTGCTCTTTGACATCGTAGATCAACCGCTTATTATGACGAGCGCGAATACGCCAGGCGAGCCGATGATTATCGCCATCGATGACGCGCTCGCCAACTTGCGTCAAAAAGCAGATTTCTTCCTGCTGCACGATCGGCGCATCGTCAACCGCTGTGACGACTCGGTATTGCGAGTGCTCGACCAACCAGCGTTTATCAGGATGTCGCGCGGCTATGCTCCCACCTCTTTTGCAGTGCCCGTGCAGTACGACAAGAACGTTCTCGCGTTGGGGGCTGAGATGAACGCGACGGTGACGACCTACAAAGACGGACGATGCTACGTCAGCCAACACGTGGGCAACATCGACAAGCCGAAGACCTTCGATTACCTCGAAGCCTCGGTCCACAACCTCGTTTCCATGAGCGGTGTCGATGTAAGTGTGATAGCGCACGACTATCATCCGACGTTACGTTCAACGCGTCTCGCTGCCGAGCTCGGAGAGACATACGCCGTTCAGCACCACCAAGCGCACATTGCTTCGCTCATTGGTGAGGGAGCACCCAGAGATCTCATAGGCATCGCCATTGATGGCATCGGCTATGGATACGACGATACGATCTGGGGTGGGGAGGTATTTTCGCCGACGCTTGAACGGATTGGCAGTCTCATGCCCGTCCCGATGCCGGGCGGTGATTTGGCCACACGATATCCTGTGCGTATGGTCGCCGGCATCCTTCACGGCATCTACGAAGATGGCAAGCTCGCAGCGACGCTCACCTCGTTAGGCCTCAGTGAGCTCGAATCGTCGATTCTCCTCGAGCAAATTGAACGAAGAGTGAACGTGCCGATAACCTCTAGCACGGGGCGAGTGCTCGACGCAGTTTCCTCAGTATTAGGCGTGTGCCAAAAAAGGACGTATGATGGCGAGCCTGCCATGAGATTAGAGGGCGTTGCACATTACGGACATCCGGACGTCGCGTTGCCCCTCGAAATAGGGACTTACCGTGGACGACCGGTCCTCGACACGCGACCGCTGCTCGCTGGCGTGCTCCACGCGAAAGAGCGGCACAAAAGCACTAAGAGCATTGCCGCCTCGGCCCAAGCTACGCTTGCGCGAGGCATCGCGACGATCGCCGTGGAAGCAGCAGAAGCGGCGGGAACGAAGAACGTAGGATTGTCGGGAGGCGTCGCTTACAATAAAGCGATCGTTAAGACCGTGGCCGAGGTGTGCGACGCGCACGGCTTCACCCTCTTTACCAACACAAAGGTGCCTCGGGGAGACGGGGGGGTTTCTTTTGGCCAAGCGGTGCTCACTGCAATGGTCAAAAGCGGCAACTACAGTTTCAAGCTTTTCGATACGTGAATTTGCCACAAGACTGTGCCGTGGCTTCACCCGTCGCTCATTCCCCAGCGGTACGGCTTCTACGCTTTTCGCACAATAACTTTGCCTTTGGTCGAGATAAATCCGATGCTCGCCTTACCGCTTATCTCTACGTTTCCTTCTGCGACGATGCGGTCGATCACCGCGTCAGGCTTGATTGCAACGCTTCCGCCGCTATCTACTTCCCGAAGGCGAGCCCCTTCCAAAAGGGTCGTATCATCGATCGTCGTTAATATGCCACCGATCTCAGCGTCGTTGCCTATGAAGGCACTTTCAGCCCGGACGTTCCCGCGCACGGTCGAGCTGTTACCCAGACTGAGCGCTCCATCCACGATAAGATCCCCCAAAAAACCGACATGCGTGCCGGTGATAAGGTTGCCACTGACGTGCACGTTCTTTTCAAAAAAGGTGTCGTTCTTTATGATGTACGTGTTGCTTTTCACGTGCTTTCGAATCGCGTGTCCCGCATCGTCCGCTTTCATAATCCCTAACAATCGTCCTAAGGGCGCCCGTCTGACAGAAGCAACGTAAGTTCAGCTGAAGAGCTATTTATCTTTTGGTTCCTTTTTTCGCTCAGATTCCTCCAATGATATAGGCTACCAAAACGACGAGCATCCCATACTTTATGACACTTGATGCCGTTGAAGGCGCGCTCCGCGACATCGCGACACCGTACAGCAGGACCACGTCAGCAACAAAGACGATTGCGAGGTACGCGTAACCTAACGCAGAGATGATGAAAGGAAGCGGGCTGATAGCGACTGCAGTGAGCATAAAAAAAGCAGCCGCTGTGAGCGAAGCGGTGCGCCCGTATCGAATGGGCAACGTCGATGCCCCCGCTCGCTTATCTCCCGTAAGGTCTTCGATATCTTTGACGATCTCGCGCGAGGTGATTGCTAACGTCGCGCTTAAAAAGAGCACCCCCGGAATGAAAATGGTTGATACAGCTGCCCCGCCAAAGAGGAAGACTGACCCCGTCAGGTATCCGACTAATAGGTTGCCGATGAGGGCGGAGCGCTTCAGCTTCCATGAATAAAGTACTAAAAGCGCTGCGTTCAACGTGGCAATCCCGAAACACACGGGGTTTATAAACACTGAGACTGCAACGCCGAGCAGCAAAAGCGTGAGCGCGTAGAAGAGAGCAGTCTGCCGCGTGATCCGTCCGCTTGGAAGGGCTCGACGAGGCTTGTTGACCTTGTCAATAGCGACGTCATAGTAATCGTTGATGACGTTCCCGCCTGCGGTCACGAGGAAAACGACGATAAACGCTAAAAGGATGGTACCGATGGTTCCATATGCAAGCGTCGCCTTGCTCACAAAGATGCCGATGAGCGCGGCAAATGCTGCCATCAAGCAGTTCAGAGGTCGTATCTCAGCGACAAGTGCATAGATTCGTGCTCGCATAGGCCCGGCAAACCAGATTCCCGTTCGATCGGCGTGACTCTCACGTTCCAAGCTTAACCGCATCAGCGACTTTTTTCAGTGTCGCGACCGCCGAGTACGCGGCGAGTTTGCTCGTGCGTTCGTTTTCGCTCGGAACGTTGTCAAATCGGGCGGTAAACGTTCCAAAATCCCCTTCAACGTCGACTACGTGCACGTTTCGAGTGAGCGTAGGATCAACCGCGATGCGAACGATCGTCTGATCAAATCCAACTCCCGCCAACGCGAGCGTCGCCGAGACATTAATGTTCTGCGGGAACCCTTCAATCGCCTCGCCAGCGGTTCCTTCGAATATAAGGCCGCGGCGGGTTAGATTCGTGTCGTTGTCTACTACGTAAGGCGCGGTTTCAAGCCCTGCAGCAGGCTTGGTTGTCGTGAGCGTCACCCGCTTGATCGCTCCCTGCGATGCCGCAAGGAGTGCATCAACGCCCCCGATGGCACCTGAAGGGATGTACAAGCGGCATTTGTTTGCACGCGCCGCGGTATACACCCTTTGGCGAAAGTCTGCGTCAACAAGCGCGCCGATGCTGAGTAGCATCAAATCCTTACCCTTGGTTAACACGCTGAGCGCAATATCACGCGCTGCCTCGATGGAAGCACATTCCACGACGAGATCAGAGCTGTCTATGATCTGTTGCAGCGACACGACGGCAGTTGCGGCGACACTCCCATCTGCCAGATGCTGTGCGCGATCATAGTGTCGATCCATCAAGAGCAGTCCACCCTGGAAGCCGTCAGCGCTTAACGCGTGACAAATTTCGCTTCCTATGACGCCACATCCAACGATTCCAATGATCATATTGAAATCCTTTAAGGTAGTTAAGATAGAAAAGCATATGGTGATCCCTTGAATTCGCGCGATATTCAGAGGTTTTTGGCTGAGGATGAAGGATTTGGCGACATAACGACCGCTCTCCTACCCGACGTCGAGGGGTCTGCTGACATCATTGCGCATGAAGACGGAGTCGTAGGAGGGCTATCAGAGGCAGAAAGCATCTTCACGTACCACAATCTAGTCACGGAACCGCTGTGCTGCGACGGAGACGCTATCAAAAAGGGGGATAAGATCATGCACGTCGTAGGGCGCGTCAAGGATATCCTCGTCACTGAACGGGTCGCTCTTAACTTCCTGTGCAGCATGAGTGGGATCGCCACCGCTACGCGCCGTTGTGTGCAAGCCGCTGGTAGCGTAACGATCGCCGCAAGCCGCAAGACGACGCCGGGCTTTCGGCGTTATGAGAAAAAGGCTGTGGTGATAGGCGGAGGGGACCCGCACCGCTACACCCTCTCGGAGTCGTATTTGTTCAAGGACAACCACCTGCGAGTGATGTCTATGGAGGACGCTTTGCAGAAAAAGGCGTTCTTCACCAAGAAAGTGGAGGTCGAGGTCGAGTCCGTCGACCAGTGCGTTAAAGCAGCGCAGCTTGGAGCAGATGTCATTATGCTCGACAACATGGGCGTCGACGAGATTACGGCGGCAATCAGTAAGTTGAAGGAGTTGGGCCTACGCGATAATGTGTTACTTGAGGCGTCTGGCGGTATCAGACCCGAAAACGTCACGCAGTACGCGGCTACCGGGGTCGACGTGCTCTCACTTGGTTACCTGACTCACTCGGCGCCGTGGCTAGATTTCAGCCTTGAACTGAGAGCACAGGACTAAACAAACGAGGTCGCGATCAACTTCACCGATTCTGCCAACACCTCGACCTCTTCCGCCGTATTATACGCCCCGAATGACGCCCGTACGGTTCCATTGATGCCAAAAAACTCCAAGGCGGGCATGGCGCAGTGGTACCCGCTCCTCGTGCAAATCTTGCTCGTCTCATCGAGGATCATCGAGACGTCGTGCGGGTTCAGCTGTCCGACGTTGAAGGGAACCACCCCCGCGCGGTCCTTTGGCCCGTAGACCGTCACATTGTCGATGTCGGCGAGTTTTTGAGCGGCGACTCTCGCTAGCATCGCAACGTGTTTTTCGACGTTCGCAACGCCAAGAGCGGTCACGTATTCGACCGCTCGCCCGAGGCCGATAACGCCCGGCATGTTAGGGGTGCCCGCTTCGAATCGGGCGGGGGGTTCGAGCAGCTCGTATTCGCAGCCGCGCACCCATTCAACCGCGCCTCCGCCCAGTGTGGTAGGCCGCAGCTCCGCAGGATCACGCAGGATTAGGATACCCGTCCCTTGCGGGCCGAGCAACCCCTTGTGCCCGGGCACCGCTAGATAGTCGCAACGCAAGTCTTTTTCGGACAAAGGCATGTGGCCGGCGGACTGGGCTGCGTCTATCAGCACCGGTATGTCGTTTTTGCGCCCAATCTTGATGATACGGCTTATGTCCTGGACAGAGCCAAAGACGTTTGAAACGTGTGAGATCGTGATCAGTTTGGTGCTGTCTGTGATTGCCGTTTCAATCTTGGCTGGATCGATCACGCCTTCATTGTTCGATTCAACCAGGTCAAGTACGACGCCTTGCGTGCGGAGAGAGAGCCACGGCAGGTAATTCGAATGGTGCTCGATCACTGACGTTATGACGTGGTCTCCGGGCGCCCACTCTTGACCGTGCGCGACGATGTTGATGCTTTCCGTCGTGTTCTTCGTGAAGATAACGTTCCCGGGCTCGCACGAGAAAAATTCAGCCACCGTTTCGCGGGCGCTTTCGTAGTGCTCGGTCGTCTGCTGGGCCAGGCGATGCGCGCCCCGCCCGTAGTTACCTGCGTAGGTGAAGAAGTATTCGTTTATCGCCTCAACCGCGGGCTTTGGTGTTTGGCTCGTAGAAGCGTTATCGAGATAAACGACGTTGTTAAGGACAGGGAAATCCTTCCGTATCGCGTAGACGTCATACATCAGGTGTACATAGTGGGTGAGCAGAATAGTCTTTGCGGTAGGGGGCACAGCGCACGTGCAGTCTCTTGCTGACGCCGCAGGCTTTCGCGGTCAATCGGCAATCTCAAGTAGCGAACCGCGCACCATGCACTGATGCACAAAAACCCCGCGCTCACCGTTGACGCCGTCATCGTCAAAGATGGCGAAATTGTATTGATTCAGCGGAAGGGAGAGCCGTTTCTAGGACAATACGCACTGCCCGGCGGATTTGTAGAATACGGCGAGACCGTTGAAGCTGCGCTCCGGAGGGAGATCCTTGAGGAGACCGGACTCGTCGTCGAGATAGTATCCCTCGTCGGCGTCTATTCGGACCCACGTCGTGACCCGCGTGGACATGTCGTGTCCGTCGCATTTACAGCTACGATCGTCGGGGGCGTGTTAGCTGGCGATTCTGACGCGGAGAAAGCGATGCTTTGGCATATAACGAAGTTGCCCCCGCTGGCGTTTGACCACGCACAGATCGTACATGATGCGCTTCGACCTCGCTAGCGTCCTTCTATGCCGTCCTTTATTAACGGTGCGACACTGATGACGCTCTCGGCTTTTTCGATAGTGTCGGTCGCTATGATGCTGTCGACCCCTGCGCGATATAGGCGAAGCCGCGCGTTCAGGGAGAGCACGGGATGGATGCACGCGACGTGCACCTGCCGCGCTCCCTGTCCCCGCAAAAGCTTGATGGCCTCGGCCATGGTGCCCCCCGTTGAAATCATGTCGTCCACGACGATGACCTCTCGCGCGTCAACGTCCACGGTCTTTGGTTGTATTTCGACGTGCTCAGACGTGACCCGCTTCTTTACCAGAACGTCGAACTCGCACCCCATAGCCTGAGAGACGTCGCTTACTAACGCAGTGGCGCCCTCGTCCGGGGCTATCAGCAGCGGCGACGTGAACTCCATGCTCTTCAAATGCGTGCCGATAAGGCGCGCTGCGGAGAGACTCACCGCTTTTTTGCCACTTCTGAGTTGAAAATAATCGAGCGAGGCGGGATCGTGGATATTGACGACATAAGCTTCGTCTGCGCCGATCGTTTGAGCGATGGCTCGCGCACTAATCGGTTCTCCGAGCTTAAATCGCTTGTCTTGCCGGGCATACCCAAAATACGGAATGACCACCCTCAGATAGCCGTCAGAGGCAGCGTCGATGAGCTGCAGAAGGTAGACGATATCGTCATTGCTCGTTGTGCTCTGCACGACGAGCGTGTCGCCGTCGAGTTCCTCTGTAACGCGCAAATACAGTTCGCCGTCGGGAAACTGCTTGAATTCAACGATGGCCAGTTCGCACCCGATCTCTCGTGCGACGCGCGAACCAAGCAATTGCGAAGCGGGACCGCCTAAGACCTTCATGTTACCTCCTACAATGCGTGCTCTACCTACGAACCGAACATAGATAAGTCACTCTATTTGAGTTCTAGGCACCAACGTTGCTGCCGCAAGCGTGGCTAGCCAGCATCTTGATGCCGTGGCTAGGCGTCAACTAGCAAAGCTCCCGCTTTCCGCGCTCTACATATCAAGCGGCCTATGAACACCTACTCCGTGTCACCGATATGCCGTCAGCAAGAGACGCTTACCCGCAGGATCCGTCGAAGTAATGCGCCTGCTGATCATAATTGCTCGCGCGTCATGCACATGCACTAGCGTAGGCTCACTCACACCGGACTCTCACGACTGCACAACGACGGTGTGTGCCACTCGATCTCCTAAACGCTGCTTTTTCTCCGATGACCAAATTAGAACCGCTGCGAGCAGATATGGAGCAAAGATGAACGGGATCAAGTCGATGATGCGCAGTATCGTGCGCACTGCAGCTTCACCGTAGCTAATCGATGAGTTGTCAGTCTGTTTTACAACTTTAATTTTTACGAGCATCTTGCCGATGGTTTGCCCGTTTCGTCCTTCGAGTAGCGTAAAGTAGAGGAAAGCAATAATGACGTCGATCACGATAAGTAGCCCAAAGAACGGGCTTATTGAAACCTGCGCCGCCGAAGCATCGACGGTAATGGTACCCGCGCCTGTGAAGCCCAGTATCCAAAAAACGACTCCGAGGATGATTACATCAACAAGCTGCGCAACAAAACGGATCGAAACGCCTTGGCAGGAGAGAGTTGCGCCAGCCCGTTCGACTTCCAATGAAGGTGCGTATGTGGGGGCCCCCTCGGGCTGCTGCCCAGCCGCTTGCTTTTGGCGGATAATCGCCTCGCCGCAGGCCATGCAGTATTGGGCACCGGGAGACGCTGGAGTACCGCACAAAGCGCATTTGTCTTCGTCCACGTGTTTCACCTCCTTCACTTTTGTTAAGCCCTAGGGGGAGCATGCCATTTTAATCTTTTCTTGTGATTCGCCTAAAATATGCCCTTCGTGCGGAATACTGACGCACAGCGCGTCTCAAGACTCTGCCAAAAAAAAGAGAGAGGGGCTTGCGCCCCTATTACGCTTTCACTACGACAGTATGTGCAAGACGATCGCCGAGACGCTGTTTCTTGTCGGAAGTCCAAATGAGGACCGCACCGAGCAGGTAGGGAATGACGTACGGAATCTCATCGATGAGCAGCAGAATCGTGCGTATAAACGCTGCTCCATAGGTGATCGGTCCGCTGTCTGCCTCCCTGACCACTTTTATCTTCACAGCCATCATGCCAACCGTTTGCCCATAATGCCCTAAGAGAAGCGTGAAGTAGAGCAGTTCGAGCAAGATAACCAGAACGATAACTGCGTAGTACGCCGCGCCAATCGACACTGCACCAGTTGAGGTATCGACCGAAATCGCTGATACGGCAAAGACAGCAACGAGTATCCAACTGATTATCCCTAAAATTATGTAATCAATGAGAAACGCTACAAAACGAATGGCGACGCCCTGATAGGACATTTCGGCGCTGGGCATATAAGACGGAGCAGGCTCCGCCATAGCTGGGCCTTCAACTGGTTGTGAAGCGGCGGCCATCGGTGCGCCACAGCTCTCGCAAAACTTTGCGCCAGGTGCAGCGGGAGTGCCGCACTGTGCACATTTTTCTTCATCCACCGTTTATCACCTCCTTTTTTGTTGGGATTAAAGTGAGCATACCTTTTGAATCTTTCCTTATGATTCTGCACACAAACCTGCCAGCTGCACGCTGCGAAAGCGACGCGTCCATGAGCTCCAGAATCGCAACGCTCTGTTCGCTCTCGTTTCAGATGGATACTGATGCGACCGGCGCCACCGCTTGTTACTGAAATTGACCCGTCGGCCAAGCTCTGCGCTCACCGGCGAACATAAAATAAAAGGGGCTCACGCCCCTATCACGCTTTTACTACGACGGTGTGTGCTACGCGATCGCCCAAGCGTTGTTTCTCTTCAGAAGACCAGATGAGGATTGCACCGAGTAGGTAGGGAATGATGTACGGAATCTCATCGAGAAACCGCAGAATCGTTCGGACAGCCGCTTGTGAGTAGTCGATCGGAGCGCCGTCTGCTTCGCGTACGACTTTGATCTTGACGGCCATCTTCCCGACGGTCTGCCCATAGTGCCCCTCAAGTAACGTGAAGTAAAGTATGAACACGGCGAGCGAAACGAGTCCGCCCAGAGCACTGGCCCACGAAAATGTGACCGTGCCCGCTGCACTGTTCGTTATAACGGCTAACGCGTTGAAAGGAGCCGATAGTATAGCCGCGACGATCACTATAATGATGGTATCGATGAGTATTGCGACAAAGCGAATGGCGACCCCCTGGTAGGGCGATGCGGCGTAAGGCACGTAAGCACGGGGGGCCTGATACCCGGGCGCAGGTGCGGGCGCAGGTGCGGATTTGGCTGCTGGACCGGTAAGGGCTGCGCCGCAGCTCTCGCAGTACTTGGCACCGGGCGATGTCGCCGTGCCGCATTGTGCGCATAGATTTTCGTCCATGTGTTTCACCTCCTTTGGTAAGCCATAGGGAAAACATCCCTTTTTAATCTTTCTTACCGTTCGATTGTGTCTCTTTTGGCGAATTGTGATCAAGAATGCGTCGGTTCTTTCGATCGTTGCGGTTTTTATCGCAGAATGTGCGATATTAGTTATCGGCTTTCGTCCCGCTATAATAAAAAATGCACGATGACAGTCGGTCCGTCAACAGCTGCGCAATGACCATCGTTATCTCGCGGAGGGTAGCGGGGTGTTCTTCGGCACAAAAAAGAGAAGCGCCGTCGATCACTTGCTTACGACGACGGTGTGCGCGACGCGATCGCCGAGGCGCTGTTTCTCATCGGATGTCCAGATAAAGATTGCCCCAATAAGATAATCGAACAAGCCGTCGATAATGCGAAGGATTGTCCGCACTGCCGCTTCCCCGTAGTCGATCGGAGCGCCGTCCGCTTCGCGTACGACTTTGATATTGAGCGCCATCTTGCCGATCGTTTGTCCATAGTGTCCCTCGAGCATCGTGAAGTACAGGAACCAAACGACGAGTCCTATCAAGGCTGCCGCCGCAATAGACGCGCCTGACAGTGCCGATAGGTTTCCGGCATTTGCTGTTAAAATGGCCGCGCCAACGAATGGGAGCGCGAGTATTACAGAAATGACCCCGATGATAACGTAATCAATAAGGATGGCGACAAAACGAATGGCAACGCCTTGGTAGGGCGTCGGAGTGCCCGTGTAATATGCAGGCGCTCGGTAGACTGGAGGGGCTTGTGCTGGCCGTTGCGTCCCTTGTATGGTAAGGGCCGCGCCACAGCTCACGCAGTACTTCGCGCCTGGTGATGTCGCAGTGCCACATTGTGCGCAGAGATTTTCGTCCATGTGTTTCACCTCCTTTATTAAGGCTGTGCTGCTTTTACTATTTCAAGCCTTCTTTTCGCTTGCATGATGTGAAAATGTGTGAAAAAGCTTTCAATTCAAAAAAGGGGCTGATAAACGATCTGAAACCATTGAAGGTAGAGGATACCTGACATACGCACGTTTGTTCAACGGCCAGTTCTGCGCCTCAATCCTCGTTTCGGCGTCACCGTGGCTTCAGTAATCGATAGTTCGGGATCGCGACTATAGTGAGCCATCTCGTACCCTCCTTGTCCCGAGCTCATCGCGGAACTCGACGTGTTCAAGTCCGACCTCACCTTCAGCGGGGCTCCTGACTACAGCCTCCAAGTCGCACAGCAGTCGTGGGTGGAAGAGCTGTGCCTCGTGACCTACGACGTGGACCCTGAAGAACCCCTACCGTCAGATGAGGACGATAAGGGCTATTGTGGTAACTTCTACGACTGGTCTACTGGGACGTGGAGGATGTGGGATGAGTACAACAGGGACAAGTCTTTACAACAAAGTGCCATGCACATTGATTGCGCAGAAGTCGATGAACCCATACTGGAACTAGCAGGATACAAGAACGATTACGCGGATATGGCGGCCGAAAAACTTTTGAGGAGGTGTTCTACAAGCTGGGACGCGTACTATACCTGCAAGACCGTGTGCACGATGCGTGGCTTCCGGATCATGCACGGCAACAGGTCCGACGAATTATCAAAAAGATAAGGGTACGATTGCATCAGAGTCGCGAATATGGTAGGGCGTATGAGTAATCGTGATTGTGAGTCACTTTCTATGCCATCACTCTACAACTTGCTCTGTAGCCCGGGGAGTTCAAAATACGAATCCATAATCATCATCAAAATATCTCTTATATTCCTGGGCACAAGGTGGCGGTAGCCACGAGTGGACCTCACGCTCATCATATCCGCCGAAGTTGTATTTTTTGGCAGCTATTTTAGGGTGAACATCGTGCGTTACTAGACAGAGCGCTACAACCGAACTGCTATGCCCAATCTCGAGTTCGGATATAAGCTCAGGGTCGCTGGGCAATTTAATTTGGCCATAACTCACTAGAAGAGACAAGTTTTCATATGCCTGCTCCCCTTTCTTTTGGGCCAAATCCACGCGTGCGACGGAAGCCCCTCTGCGCGAAAGTGTTTTGAGTATCGCTCCATCTGTCCCAGCTTGTGCTCTCACTACAGCGTCGTAGTGCTTTGCTGTTTTGAAGACCTTGTCAATTTGCTCTTCTATCGACTCGCTTTGAAGGTGCTCGAAACGGACGACTGATGAATGGTTTATATTGTAGACCGCAAGTGCTCCAAATTCTTCATCTCGGGCCGGCACCCATCCGATTCGGTAATAATCCTCCAGATGAGTTGCTCCTTCGGAAGTGTTGGTCATTACCTCGCTTGCGTCTATGCTAAGCGTGTCCTTCTTCTTACGAAGGGCATACCAGCAAGCGAGTGACACTGAAAATACGAGGTCGTCATGATCGCTCTCACGCCATGCCGCATATAAATCGTGCCCGGTGTCGCTAATTTCGACTTTGTAATTTTGCAGCTCCGTGACCAATGTATCTTTGAACGGGATGTCCGGCGCGATCCTCAACTCCTTTTTTCCGAACATCACCTTTGCTGAACTGATTATGTCTCGTTTCGGAACGTGCCACTCGCTATCACTATAGCTCGTATTCAGCCCTCCTGTAACCGTGACAGGGACAAGTTTTAAGCCCTCTTCTTTGAGGAGATCAATAACCGGTCTCCCTACCCCTGTGGCGTCCACTATAAGCGTTATTCCTCTTCCTTTGCTCTCGAATTGTCTGATGATACTCTTGATGCGCTTGGTGATGTCTTGGTAGCTCGTGCCGAGGGATAGCCTTTGAACGTAGCGCAGATGCCATTCGTGCTTTCGCTCGTCAGTCTCGGTTGTTTTTTCAACTGTTCGAGTACGGCTAGCGCTGTATAGTCGTGGATCTGTCCAAGGTCGGCCCCCAAATAAAAACTGCTGTTACTTTTCGTTGTCTGATTCAAACTGGTGCTACGTTTCGTTGTCTGATTCAAGGTCTGAGTCATAAATTGAGTCCTCCATTCTTGTCAAAAAGCGGCTTAACATCATCATCAAACGCGCCCATAATCTCGTCATATGTGAAGACGGAGTTGAGGTTCTCCGAAAACTCGCACTCGAACTCTTGGCGAAACCACCACTCTCCAAACGCGAGGCGCTCTTCTTCCAGAAACTCAGGAGCGATGCGCGGACACTCCCACGCCGTTATCTTGATCTTCTTCCATGCTTTTGATTCCGACCATTCTTTAAAGAAAAACCCCCGCCTCCCGAACGGTGTGCTCAGAAGGATGAGTCTGCCCTGCGAAACGGCCAGCATAGGTCTCACAGAATAATATAGATCGTCATCGACTTGTGCCGCCTCATCAATAATGAGTAGCGAGACCCCACTGTATCCTCTGACGGTTTTCTCTTTCCCCGGCAGCGAGACTATACGCGATTTGTTCGTTAGTTGTAGTGTAAGCGCCGTCTCGGTTTCGGACACTATAGGCCGCCCCAAATCCACATAGAATCCCATGACCTTTTTGAAGAGCTCTGACGACTGCCGCTGCGACGGGGACAGGATTAACACCAGCGACGCGAAATTGTTGAGGGCGTGGTGCAGGGCGAGAACCGCCGTGATCGTCGATTTTCCACTTTGGCGTGCACAGTTTAAGATGATTCGCGGATCCGCAGAAAGCAATAAATCACGCTGCCAAGAATCGGGATCTATGCCTAGTGATCGTGCGAACGTCACCGGGTCTACGCTCGCGGCGAGATCAGCGAAAAAAGCCTTACGAATATCGTTCATTGTCGGCCACCATCGTTAGCAATCTCAGAAAAAGCCTCGGCGAGTTTTTGTCTTACTTCTGGAAATGGCGCGAGAGTGGCGTTAATAACTTGTTTTAGCTCCAAATATTCGGGCGATAAGAAGATGCTGACGCTCGACCGCTCCTGTAGTTGGCCGGTTAACTTCGCTACAATCTCAAGATGTTTGCGTTCTTCCCCGAGCGCCCTGATAGCAGCGTCTATGTTCCCTGTTGCTCGTGCCTCTTCATAGAGATCGAGAAGATCTCTGTGTGAACGCACAAGCTCTTTTATGACGTTGAGCGCCTCCTCTTTCGTTGCCTCGGGCTTGACCCACTCGGCTATCTTTTTCGGGAAGCAGTTGCTCATGTGTCGTGATACGCTCGACTTGTTGCAGTTCATCAGCTGTGCTACCCTAGACATCGAAAGCTCTTTAGAGACGATCTTTCGCTCATATTCCTCCCGTTTCGGGTGCGTGCAAAAACCACAGCGAGTCATTAGGTAGGTCCTCCGTTGCTGCTGAGAGCGACACCGAAGGGTGCAACTGCAGCATTTTGGCGAGCTGAAGTTTGTTGCTCGGAAAGCCTCTCTCTGACAGTTGTTTCGCTACTAGGACGGTTTGAAAGGGCGCGAACAACTCGGTGGCCGTGACTCTAGGAGCTTCCGCGACGGTGAGGCCGGTTTTAAAGTGTAAGTCCGTGCAAATCTGTGGAAGACAACCTTTCATCTCCCCCCAGGCGAGCGCATAGGTAGCTAGTTGGAGCATGCAATCTGAATATGCGTCACGTCCCGTTTTAATGTCGAACAAAGCCAACCGTTCCCACAGGCGAGCGGAAGCGTTCTTTTTGTGATATTCAAGTATTAGTCTGTCGTTTTGATAATCGAGTTCCATTTTGCTCTCCTGAGCCAAAATTACGCCTAAATAAAGCTGGCCATGAGGTACTATATAAAGTCAACTCACGAAGAAGCCCAAAATGGCGATTTTATAAAATAATAGGCCCATTAATACGTGTATTAAGGCTGTGGCGTTTGCATTGGTTAGTTAGATAGCATTGGCTACCACTTTACGCTATAGCAAATCAAATTAGTAACTGGAGGATTCAACTCTTGATTTCTTTATGATAATCATTTTGCTCTCTTTTAATGAAAAAACAGCAGCGGCGTTCTTTTTCTCTAAATCAAGCAAAAACAGATGGGCTCGGCCGGATTCGAACCGGCGACCTCCGCCGTGTGAAGGCGACGTCACAACCAGCTAGATCACGAGCAAGTAGATTACCCTTGTCAAACGTTTGTGCCTAAACTCTGACAAGAGTACCAATTCCATATGTATACAGCTTCCAAATCGCTGGCAGTGACACAACAGTTCCGTCCAGTGCTGCAGGCCGGCGACGATACTATTTTTGTGCTTCTGACTGCCGAGTTTTTCCACCGCTGAAACGTTACGCTCCTCAGACGCCTTCAGACCATTGTTAGCGGCTTTGGTTTCACACCTCATTACGTTTAATTTCACACGAGAGATACACCCACGATTCTTGTGCCATCTACGGTCCATTCACTTCCCTCCGTTCCATAAAGCAATAGCTGGCGAGATGCGACGCGGATTTGCTGTGGATTTCAACGGTTCGCAATTCGAGAATCGTAAAGCACGGTTCGAAAAGCGCGCGCAGCTCGCCCAAGGACGAGAAATACAGCACAGTGCCTAGCGGCGTTCTTCGATACTTGCCTGCGCCGCCAAACGCAGGATCGCTCTCGTTGAAGCACAGCGAGAGATACTTCCCTTTTGGATTAAGGAGGCGGTGCACGTTCGCTACGTACTGCTGGCGCTGCTCAAGGAATATGTGATGCAACAGCTCCCAATCATAGGCAAAATCAAACGTTTCCGTGACGTTTTCTAAATCGCCGAGCACATCGGCAACGAGAAACGTGCACTTGACCCCATTTTTCGTCGCATGCTCCTCGGCGCGTTTGATCGCCGAATCAGGATGAAAATCTGGGTAATGACCTACGGCAAACATAATCCGTGCATAGCGGCGCTGCACACCTAATCGTTATGATTCGCTTACGCTCACAGGATAAAGCTCAGATATATAAAACCGTGAGTGACTCTGAATGGCTTCTTAAGCGCTATGACCGCCTTAGTTTGGCGATCATGGATCGTCCCCGGGTGTCGTTTTCACTTTTGCTCACGGCGCCCTCCGCCCTTCCGGTCTTCTGGTGGCGCATCGTGAGGGAATTCATCATCACAACACCAGTAGTGTGAAGCCCCGGTTTTTCCGCTGCAAATGTCTAAAAAACGCGCAGATGGAAACGACTAAGTGCGTTCAGCTCGTTCGTACCTTACTGAATAACTTCTAGGGAGTATGAAAATGAGAAAGACTGTAGCAGCGAGTTTGATCGTCGTAATCTCACTCGCATTAGCGGTAGGGTGCGCGGGGTGTACCTCGTCGACGACGCCAAGCCCGAGCCCAAGTACAACTACAGCGGCCGTTAGCACAGCGGTCGCTAGTAACGCATCAGCCGCGCTTGGTGGTAACACAAGTAACGCAACCGCGCTTCGTGAGGCAACCAACCTCACCGTTGTGCAAGGGCAGAACTTTACGATCCAGCTGCAATCGAATCCATCGACAGGCTACCAGTGGGAGCCGACCTACAACAACGCTTCCATAACGTTGGTCAATCAAACGTACGTGGCCAGCAACATATCAGCGCTTGGGGCGCCCGGCACTGACCTGTTCACCTTCCTAGCAACTCAGACGGGAACCAGTGTCATCACGTTCAACTACGTAAGCCCAGCGAACCAAACAACAAACAGCGTGAACTACACCATAAATTCTACAACGATCGTTTCGTATAATGTGAACGGGGTACTCGTCTCACAGGGCCAGGACTTTACAATCCCGCTGCCATCGAATCCGTCGACAGGCTACCACTGGGAGCTGTCGCTCTATGACAACTCTACCCTTAAGTTCGTCAATGAGACGTTTGCGAGCAACGTAAGTACCTCGAGCACAGTTGTTGGGGCGGGCGGCACTGACCTGTTCACCTTCCAGGCAACTCAGACGGGAACCGGTGGCATCATTTTGAGTGAGATAAGCCCAGCGAACCAAACAACAAACGCCGTCGTTTATTCGGTGCTCATCACGTCGTAAGGCCGGCGCCCTTCTTTTTTTATTTTATCGTTCTCAGAGCGCACAGCTCGTGTCGTGGCATCGCAACGTGTACTTGACCCCTTTTTTCGTCGCATGCTCCTTGGCGCGCTTGATCGCCGTCGGAGCACTATCCACTCCCGTGACATCAAACCCCCGGCTCGCAAGCCACACTGCGTACTTGCCGGCGCCGCAGCCGAGATCAATCGCTCGGCACGGAGTGACGATTCGACTGTCGACGAGCGCAACCAGCGCCGCAGGCGGTGTTTCTATGTTCCAAGGAATCAGCTCCAAAGGCGTGTTTCGGTAAATCTCGTCAATCTCGATCTGCTTCATAGGATCAAAGTTATTCATATCTAGTGCCTCAATTAGCCGGCATGAGGGGCAGGCCGACGTGAAATGCCCACTTCTTGCAAGAGCGCTCCTGTGGAGGCTTCTAGCGGGCGATCAAGACTTCTCTTCATTGCGCGCAGCATCGCTGCGAGACCTCAAAAAACACACCGCGAGCGCGTCTAATTAATCGTCGGGAAGCTCCTCAAGATCGCTTGATTGGCAGGCGGGACACGCGGGGTCCTCGCCCACCGCCTTGAACTTCTTTCCGCACGCACTGCACCGATAGTTCTTCGGCCACACGATCTCTTCGTCTCCGAACGGACCGCCTACCGAACACATGGCTTCCTCACTCTCCTTACAGGCGCCTGGCGCCCATACATGGTTATGCTTCTCTTCACATCATTTTTGCCCGCGGCATCAGCGGACTCTGTTAACACGATTCGGCAGACCACCCTTCAGCCACGGCAAAGTGGCGCTTCCATGTTTATGTGCGTAACAGCACTACCGAATCCGACCAACGAGGTGCGTGCCAACGGTGTGCACGCTGAATTATCCGAATTTTGGCGTGAAACGCTTGCCGTTGTCGCCGGGGTAAGGCTCTGTATGGCAAATGCGATTTTCCCATATCTCCAGAGGTATCATAGCAAAGACCTGACAGACCCGGGGGCTAACGTAGTTCTTGCAACTCAGGCACAGCGGAACGTTTTTTTCTTCTTTCACGTTCGCCTCACACAGCGGACAATGGTCTGGCCACCACGCCGGTCACACGGCCTCAACCTTTACCAAGTTTTTCCGGTATAGCTCTTCGAGCTCGGGCAGCTCCTCCACTGGCGTCGGGATCACCTTCACATCGTTTTCCATCACCTTACGCGCAAGATCCCGGAAAATCGCCGCCTCATCTGACTGGGGAGCGTGTTCGACCACAGCGCGCCCTTCGAGTTCGCACGCCTGAATGACAGAACTGCGCGGAACAAATTCCACAAACGAGGTCCCCAAACGCTGGGCAAACACGGGAACCACGGCCCGCTCCAACGCATCATCGCCGTTGCTGTTGCAGATTATCCCTGACAGGCCTGTGTCGCCGCGGCGCGCAAGGCGTTGCACCGCCCGCGCGATGTTGTTCGCCGCATAGATGCTCATAAAGCCTCCGGAACAAACGAGGTAGATCTCGCTCGCAAATCCTTCGCGGATGGGCATCGCAAACCCGCCGCACACGACGTCGCCGAGCACGTCGTAGATGGCCACGTCAATCGCGTAGGTTTCAAACGCCTTGAGGTCTTTCAGAATCTGGAGCGCCGTGAGAACCCCGCGCCCCGCACAGCCGATTCCCGGCTCCGGACCTCCCGCTTCGACGCAGTAGATGCCGCTCGGCGTCTTGAAGACGATATCCTCGAGCGAAATGGCGTGCGCGTCCTGTCCGTGGCGGAGCTTGTCTCGGTAGATCTCCAGAACGGCGGGGATGAGGTGCCCGCCCGCGAGGATCCTTGTTGAATCTCGCTTTGGGTCACAGCCGACCTGCATGACGTTGACCCCTTGCTCGTTGAGAGCCGCTGAGATGTTCGAAGCGATGGTACTCTTTCCGATTCCTCCCTTACCATAGATTGCAATTTGTTTCATTGTGATGTCTCCTCTACCAACGTGCCGCGTACCGCCGTTGCGTTGACCGCCAACGGTCGCTCCACTCGTTCTGGATGCACTCGAGCAGATTAAGGATACCGCGATAGCCGAAGTACTCCCGATTGAGCAACCGGAACTGCCTGACCGGACGCACGACCTCGAAGATGTACGGCACGTCAAGCCCCTCGCTCGCGTGTCGCTCGATCGTGCTCCCGAAAACGACCCGCGGCCGCACCGCCTCGAGGCTCCTCCTCGTCGTATAGACGTCGGTCCCGCACACGACTTGGGGCGCAAGGCCGAGTTCGTTCAATTCGCGTTCGAGCAGGCGCTCTGCGTCGAGATTTGCAGAGCGAAGGGCAACGAGCGCGGGCGTGAGCTCCATCTCCTCGGTGGCAAAACGGACTAGCGGGATACCGATCGTGGCGTCGGCCACGATGGCTGCGGGGGTCCGATAGAAAAAGCGCGCCATAGGCCACCGCCGGCGACACGTTTCGGTGACCATCCGTTCGCCGTCTGCGATCATGTTCTCTGCGATCGGCTCCGCGTCGAAGCGCTCGCCGAGCGAGGTGAGCCATCGCCGCGCGTTGGTCATGCCGATGGGTAACGGCAACTCCGCACAGAGCGGTTCGACCCCAAAGGTGTCCGCCAAATACGCGACGGCTCTGTAGCCTGCGTCGTGGCTCAACTGCAGCACGCCCTCAGCGGCGGCGACGTCCGCCAAATCGCTGAGGGGGGTGGCGTGCGTGAGGGTTGCCACCACCTGAACGCCTAGTCGGGAAAGTACGTCTTTTACCCACGCAAGATCGGCCATCCACGTCGGATTCGCGTTGGCGTGCGGTGCTACGAGGCACACCGAGTTTGGGATCGTTGGGCGCGTTTCGGCGAGCGTGCGGAGCATCGCGTCGAGGGCGAGGTCAATGCCGTCATATTGCGAGCCACGAAACCCCGCGCACTCAATAGGAATAATCTTGAAGTCAACCTTAGGCTGCATATCCTCACACACAGCGACGATGTCGTCGCCCACGATTTCTGGTCCGCAGGCGCTCAGCACAAAGAGTGCCGAGATGTCGAGCTCTTTTGCCTCGAGGATCGTGCGCGCGAGGAGCTCTTCGCCCCCGTGGACGATCTCGTCCTCACACAACTTCGTGCACAGCGTCGTCGTCTGGGCGTAGTCGCAGTCCTGCCAGGAAAAAGCACCGTCAACGAGGTAATTGCACCCCTGCGGAGCGTGCGCGAGAACAGCACTATCGCTAACCCCGAGTGCTGTTTGGGCGGCGCCGCTGAGAGCGCACCTGACATATGGGTCAAGGCACGCGTCGGTGGGCATCGTGCGCACCGCACACGCCTCGTCAGCTTGTTTCGTTTCCGTAGAGCATCCCTCTGAAGAGCGTAGAGCGTGGGAGCCGTTGGTTTTCCATCGCTTGTCGGAGCAGCGCGGCGATGTTATGAATGCCCCGAAAGCCGTAGTGGGGTAAGTACACAGGGTTCAGAAGCGTGAGATTTACCACCGGACACCCTGGATAGCGGGCTGCGTTGCCGAAGAAGATCGGATCGTCAAAGCTGCTTACGATTCCTTCGAGCTCGCGCTCCGTCTCGCGCGACGAACGGAAGCTCCCCAAACGGAAGAGGCCTTTGGTAAGAATTACTTCGGGATTAACGCCGGTTTCTAACAGGAACTTGATGCTCGGCATGCGCTCCTTAATCGTGTACGGGTGCACGTTAATGACGACAGGGTGGGCGCCGCACTCTTCGGCCATCCGTGCGAGGGAGAGGGCTCGAATGGGGCCGGGAAACTCTGAAATCTCGATAATAGCGGTTTTGCCTTCAAGTGTGCGTTGCAAGTAATCAAGGTCCGGGCGTATCCGTTCGGTCTCCTCCCGTATCACCCGCTCAGCCTCCTTCTCCAAACCGAGCGGCCGCGCGATGCCCATGAGCCATTCCTCCGTCGCCTTAAGCCCGTAGGGTTGCCCAGTCCTGCTGTACGGGATGCCGAAGCGCGCTTCCATGGCGTCGCCAAGCTTTTGTCCCCAATCGTAGCACCACGAGGCATTGAGTTCGACCTCGCGTGCCCGACGGATCTCTTCGACCGTGCACCCGCCGGCGATGACTGCGTTGATCTTGACGCCCACCTCGTGGAGCAGCTTTGTGATCTCGTCGAGGTCGTCGCTAAACTCGGTAAGCGAGGGGCCCATTCGAGCACCGATGAGGTTGATCGTACGTTTCCGGATCGTTTTCGGCGGCTCCATCAGATCCATGATGAGTTCGAAGGCGTCCTCGTATCCGCTGCGGAAGTCGCCCCCAAACCCCTCGCTGCGAAGCGCGAGCACCCGAGCGTGTACGAACTTTTCGGCCTCACGGGCGACGCTTTCGACGTCGTCGCCGATGATCCCGGAGCAGCAGCACGAGAGGATGACGATGAGGTCGGGATGGTAGCGCTCGTCCGCCTCCTTGACCGCTTCGAGCAGCTTTCCTTCGCCGCCGTAGATGACGTTCGTCTCATCAAGGGAGGTGCAGGCGGTTGGCTCGAGGGGGACCCCGCGGAACTCGCAGCACTCCCTCGTCCGGACGATATCTGACACCCATAGGGGGCATCCGGTAGGACCGTGGACAAGGGGGACCACGTGCCGAATCCCGCTGATGACATAAAACGAAGTGAAGAACTTGCACATCGGCGCATGCGATGCCTGCAGCTTGGGAACCATCTCGCCCCGTTCGACCTTCTCGACGAGTTGCTGCAAGGTCCCGTGAAAAACGATGTCGTCCCTTTCGTCAGGTTCCATATGTCTCTCTAAGCCTCGTGTCGCGAACCCCGGTATGCTGATTATAGCTCGATCGGGGGCAATCGGTGAATAAAATCTCTCAGCATTTATAATAGTCTGTGTTCTGACGTGATAAAGGTTAGCCGTTCGCGCCCGCCTGAGCCTCACAAAGCCTGGCACGCAAACCGCGCGGCCAAGCGCCCGCCTGATCGCAAGACGGTTTTTTCGGTCATGCCTGTCTCCGGGGCGCTGCAGAGGGCAGCACTGTCAACGGCCGGCTGTGAACGCTTGGAAAACTCCGTAAAAATCATTTTTCATCCGGCAACTCAAAACCGTTCAAACAAGCGCCTTGACGCGCCACGTGCGCTCTAGACGCAAGTTCTGCCAATCAGGTCTTGGCGAGGCTCACCGATTGCAAGACCACAATATCATTGATCTGTTTGATGTTGTTGTATGCAGGGCCAGCGAGCTTGATCTGCACATAATCCTTGTACACGGTCGGAGTCGCCCCCGTGATGCCCTGGTAGACTTTCGTCTCGATTGATGTCACGTTCGCAGTCGCCGTGTATCCCGTTTTGTCAAGATTGTCGACGTAGTTCGACGCCTCATCAATCGACTTGAACCGGAGGATAGTTTGGTTCTCGGTCACGTTGCGATGCAAAACTGCATCTTCTCTTTGCAGCTGCACGTTTACCGCCGACCCGTTTTCCCACGTTACTTGCCACGCACTGAGTGCGGTGCCGCCAAGCTCAAGATGCAGCGAGTTTACGTAATTCTCAAGCAACGGATCGCGCTGTTCAGCCGCTTGCGCTGTCGCTGAAGGCGACGGCGAGCTGGTATTTGCACTTGGAGCAGTGCAGCCAGCAGAAAGAACTCCCCCAACAAACAAAAGCGCTGTCAGACCAACGAGGCAATATGCACGCATCTTACCAGATCTCCGTTCGAGCATTAAACTAGCTTAGAATAAAAGTGTTGTCTTGTGGTAAAAGGCTGCGCAGCGAAGCAGAAGTTCCATGATCTTCGCTCTAAGGCAAAAAAAGCTTAGCCTTGTCGTCGTCACGGCCCTTCTGCGGTGCGCCCATATTCGACGTTCTCAAGCGCCGAGTACGCGGAGCCTCGCACATAAACAACGTTCGCGCTGTTCAATTCAGGAGAGGACTCTGCCCCTTCATCAAACGAAAAAGACCAGTAGCGCATCACGCCAAGGACAATGACTGCTGCTCCATAACTCAGCAAAGTGAGAAAAATGAGCCCGCTCCCCCCACCTCCTGCTGAAACCGGGATTGTCACAAGCGACCCGTTTTCAGCCGTCGGCTGCGTCACGTTTGTGGTCACGGCATCCGCAGGGGGCGCAGCGTTTTCCGACGCCGTGTCGCCACTGGGAGCCCCTGCCGTTTCATTTGCCCCGACCGTCGCTGACGCGCTCGATGACGAGGGTTCTGAAACCGTTTGATTCGCAGCGGTGAGTTGATAGGGCACTAACGAAATCGTAGGCGTTTGTGACTGTAGATCCGCGGTTGTCGATGTGCTTTGCGTCGGGGCCGACGTAAGATTTGATGCTGTCTGGTCTGACGTGGATTGCCCACTCCCTCCCGACGCTGGCGCCGACGCGTTGTCATCAGCAGCCGCAACTGGGCGGATTGTAACCAGCCCAGAAATAACCACAGAGAGGCATAAAAACGCGGCAACAATCATCACAGAGAGAAATAGCAGACGCGGTACGGTCATTCTAGTTTCTTCCTCAAGCAATTGAAACGTCTTTTTGAGTGATTTTCTCGCCTCGCATCAACTTGTGAAAGGGTCGATCAGAGTCATTACAGACCACGCAAGCCAATGGCCAGGGCGGATGCACATTTGTCCAGTGGCGCTCTACAAGTTAGAAGTTACCGAGGTGTCATGTAAAGAAGACGAGGCCCACGCGCAGCAGGTGATTGACTCTTCACAAAGAGGTGCCGTTTCTTCGAAAAAAGGCGCACCACACCGTTGCCGCAACTCGCCTACACGCCACTTGTAGACCGCACATTCGCCTCTTGGCCATTACTGTTTGACTTGCGCTGTATTTACTCCGGTTCTGCTATTTCGCCCTCCTATCGGTTATTACCACCGTTCAGCCGAACTACTGTTGAGCTGACACAAGTACTTCATGCTCGCCAAGTATCCTTCGGATCCATGTAATTTCGAGCATTATAACATTAGCATTCCATGAATATATATTAATGCCCGATAAAGGAGCGAATAAAAACGCTTCTCGCCTATATTCGCCTTGAGGCTTATATATTTCAATTAAATTCGATTTAAGCTCTTTTTCTAAATTGTGGCAAGCCTAGAAAAATGAAACAGCATCGCTGATGCCATTAGTTTCGATCGCGATTCAATTCGACAGCCATTTATAGCACTATCGCCGCCTGATAATACATGCCTCAGATTTGTGCGGCAGTGGGTGAAGAAGACTTTAGCGCTATCATCACCCGTGCTGAAACCGAGGGCAAATCCAAAGCGCGCATCGCTGCTGAGCTCATCAACTATGCACTGACTGACAACGAAAACGAGGTCTCACAACTGAAACGAGAGATAGAGCTTAAGGATGCTCTCATCGAACAACTGCGCAATGAAAATGGCTTTGTGAAGGAATCTTTTGCAAGCCAAACTCATATGGCGGGCCGCCTTTTGCTACTCCTCGCTGACGGCACACGAACGGACGCAGAAGCAGCCAGCGGTAACGGCTACGAAGAGCGCGCTTAAGGTTTCAACAAGGAGTCGAGGTAGGGCTCTCAAACGGCTAGACTACATAGCGTGCCATTTGACAATCTCTAACGTTTCGATGCTTCGCCTAGACTATGAAAGACTACAAGGTAATACGAAAGTCCGTTAAGCTGAGACGTCAAGGGAAGTCGTTTAACGCCATCGAGAAAGAACTTGGCATCTCGAAGCCGGACCCCGGTTAAGTGGGGTCGCGATTTCACGCATACCGAAACAAAGAGTTGTTCTCTGCCGCGCGACAAAGTGGCCGACCCGACTTGGTTCACCTCTATCTAAGCTTCGACTGCAGAGCCGTGCGGCGACCAGCTCACGCCGTGCGGAGTTCGTGACTCATGCATAACGCTCGTGTGGAGTATCTCCTTTCTTGTCGCTCCCTACGCACTCACTGCTTACGTGATTGGTCGACATAATACAGGTGCGCGCGAAGACGACGCTCACGATGATCTCCGACAATGTAGACCGTTAGATGCCTTAATAGCCCCGCTCCTCACGTTCGTGGTTGTCATTTCGATTTCATCTTGCCTGCAGTTCACATAACCCAACCGATCGCCGTCTAGTTCTTATCGGCGATCGGCCGAGGTATCTGATTCACCGCGTTCGTCAAGCCTTCAGCGCACCGTCTGCAGTGCGAATCGGCCACATTCGGGCAGCCAATGTGAAGTGCGTAGAAGCACACGCCGTTTTCTGCAGTCATGGTATCGCGGTAGCGCCGCTTCTCTGTAGCTCGGTGTTCTGAGCCGCAGCGTCGATGATCTCTGCTACGGTCAAGTCTGTCTGAATCAAAGTGTTAAGCGTCTGTTCAACGATGGCGACGACTTGGCGTTCATGTCTCGTTAGTTTCCTTTTTTCCATCACGCTCACCTCCGACTCAAACCTCGCAAGAAACTTTCTTAACCCCGCGTGAGGCAGACTTTTCGTGCGAAAGCGTGACAACTTTTTTGTGTCACGCATAAGCGCACAGCTGTCTTCTCACAGAATGCCGCAAAAAGGCGGCAGTCTACGTTTCGTGAAGCACATCGAGCGGCATGCTGCTGACTGTACGCTCTTTTCCAATTCGGGCAACCGCAGATATCGGACCCCAGAAATAGGCTCGAACAGAAAACTTGATACGCGCAAGAACGTCATCTATCGCTTGCATGACCAACAGGGACAAGGCGCACGAAGCAATCGTTGCCGAGCTCGTTGACCAGATCAACAAGGAGGACTCCGTCCAGACCTTAGTGGTTGAACCTTACAAGAACCTCAAAGGGACTTCCGGAGCGACTCACCAATTCGACATCTATTGGGAGGTTCAGACCGGAGTACAAACGCACAGATACGCAATACAAGCGAGACACTGGGACAAACCTGTCAGTCTACAAGATCTCGGCAGACTCCAAAAAGCTCTCATTGATTTGAAAGAGGCTCCAACTGGCATATTTCTGGCGTCGAGCGGGTTCAAGAGAGGGGCGCGTGCTTACGCAGAGCATCACGGCATTGATGTGTGGACTTATCCGTTCACCATCGAAACAATGAACGATGCCGTCACTTTTTTTGTCGCCACATTTGAGGACGTATCACCTGTTTTTGATGAAGAGTGGATAGAAAAAGTCCTAAAACCTAAGCTCCGAGAAGGGACCCCCGTGCCAGTCAGCCTGGGGGGGACCGACGAACGAACGCACCTATTTGATGAGGACTGCGCTGCTAAGACCGTTCGAGAGGTTCTTCACGAATACTACTTAGCAGAAATGACCGAGGTGCCCGCCCACGAAATTTGTGTACTGTTTGACAAGTCAACTTACATCGAAACAGGCGATCTTGCAGCCCCTATGTTGAAAGTGAGCGGCTTAAATGCAATTTTTTCTTTGACATCACATACTGAAACGATTCGAAGCGTATCAAAGGACTATGCACGCCGTGCGGTCGATTTCATAGCCGACGTCCTAATCAATAAACGATGAAGCGTAGCAAAGAAGCGAGCTTGTGAGCTCCGCCAAACCGAACACTATTAAGTCGAGATGGAGCCAAAAAAAGTCATTTTTGACCAATACGCGGTCGCAGGTCCCCGACTCGCGGAGAGGTAACACCTCTATCGATCAGCGTCGCCATTCGAGAACGGGATTGCCCGTTGTTCTCGCACCCCGCTGCTGACTCCGCGTGCGACAGTCACGTCAAAAACCAAACAGAGCAGAGAATTTGGCAAAGCGACCTAAGCAGGGCTATTTCTACGGCATGTAAACGTTTATCTTTAGTGCAGCGTCTCTTCAGATAACGCGCCGTTATAGCGAAAGGAAGTGTTTTCGTGAATCTGCAACGCTCGATTGCTTCCATGCTGGTACTCGCAGCAGCGGGAGCTAACGATGTTTTTAAAAGTGATAGTGGATTTAAGATCACGTACCCAACGCGGTGCAAAATAGACCACAGCGAGACCACTTTAGTAAAATTCTACGTCTACCTTGCAGAGAACACGCCCGTCGATGCCGTCACCGTCAGCACGGACGATAGCTTCGACGCGTACGCGACGCTTGATACGGTCACGGAGAGGTATGCCGACGCCATAACGAGCGCTTACAAAGACCTCAAGGTACTCTCAAAAGAACGCACGACTCTGAGCCGGCACGCTGCATTTCGTGCGATCTACAGAGGTTCAATCCCTGTGCAGTACGACGAAAATACTGTTCGAGAAGAGACGCTTAAGGTGAACCAGACGTGGACCGTCAAGAACGCGCGAGTTTTTACGCTTACATACAAAGCTCTCGCTAAGGATTATAATAGGTACTTGCCGCAGGCACGATCGATAATGAACTCATTCACACTAGAGTGAAACCATCCCCCTAGGTGTTGTAGTCATGGTTCCACTTAGCTTCCCTGCATGCAACCAAGCGCACCGTTCAAAAAGCTCACTTTCTTTGACGTCACCAATTTACTCGTCGGAGCCATCGTCGGCGCCGATATTTACGTTGTTGCCTCCTTAGGGAGCCAATATCTCGGGCCTGCAAGCCTTGTTGCGTGGATTGCAGCCGGAGCGATCGCCATTATCATTGCGCTCAACTTTGCCGAATGTGCAACGCTCGTGCCACGGGTCGGCGGCGCCTATGCGTACGCGCGGGAGGTGTGGGGAGATTTCGCAGGGTTTGCCGTCGGCTGGGCGCTCTGGCTCGCCGAGGTGGCGGCGCTCGCCGTTTTTCCCGTTGCCTTCGTGCGGTACTTCACGTTCTTCTTCCCTGCCCTCACCACAGCAGAAGGTGCGGCCATTAAAGTGCTTTTCATCGCGTCCATCACCTACGTCAACATACGCGGGGCGAAGATGGCAGGAAGAGCCAATGACGTTCTCACGATTGCGAAGCTAAGCCCTCTTCTGCTGTTGATTGTCGCTGGCTTGATCTATATGGCATTTAATCCGGCGGCCACCTATGCGAACTTCGTGCCCTTTGCCCCACTCGGCTTCGGCCACTTTGGACAGGCGCTCATTTTGATCTTCTGGGCGTACGCTGGATTTGAACTCGCAGTTATTCCGTCAAACGAGATTGAAAACCCGACCCGGACGATACCCAAGGCCATCATCGTCGGAATGGCGATAGTCACGCTGTTCTACCTCTTAACGAACTTCGTCATTATCGGCATTGTTAACTGGACGTCGCTCCAGTTCGATCCCGCGCCCCTTGCCACCGCTGGCAGCGTGGCGTTTTCTCTGACGCCCACGCTGGCGCTGGTCGGCGGCCTCATACTCGGCGTTGGCGCGCTCATATCTGTTTCCGGGTCCGATGAGTCGGGCACGCTGTCGACGTCCCGCCTGTCCTATGCCATCTCACTCGACGGCCTCTTTCCACGTTTTTTTAGCGACCTTCATCCGCGATACGGTACGCCGTATAAAAGTCTCATCGCCCAAGGCGTTCTCGCGTTGAGCCTCTCGCTGTTCGGGGGCTTGACTCAGCTCATCCTCTTTTCGACTTTTAATCTCGCTTTCGTGTATCTCGTCACCAGTTCAGTGGTTCTTGCGCTGCGAGAGCGCGGACGGATTAAAGCGGGTCGCACGGTCCTTGAAAAGATGACTGGACCGATTCTCCCTGTCGCCGGCATACTCTTGTCGGCGCTTTTGATCTTCGAAAGCGGCATAACAACGGTCGTTTTAGGACTCATCTCAATTGCAATAGGGATTCCTATTTACGCGTTCTATTCACCACGGAGTGAGATAGGGGTCGTTAAAGCGACGTTTTATTCCACAGAGGCTGTGCTTGCACGAGTTGCGCGCACGCAGCGAGTCTTTCTGGGATACTTGTTACGACTGGTAACGCCCCGACGCTGACTCTAGCGCAGATAGCGTCAATTTCGCGCTGCTCATCATTTAACAAAATGCGCGGCAAAGGCGTTCGCTCATAAAAAAATCACTGCCCTAACAACTAAGAATAGGGCACAGACGGCCCGACCCGCGACGACAAGCGATTCGGCGGCGGTCAGTGGCTTTCCGGACGTCTGGGAAGCGACCAATTAAGCTGCGTCTCGGTTGCTCTTATGTTCACATCTCCCGTCGCTTCGTTATGTACAGGGCTAATATGAGACCAATTATGAAGTACACAAAAATCACCGCAAGACCCTGCGCCACCGAGGGGTTGTACTGCGCGACAGTTAGGGTTCTCGTAGTGTTACGAAACGTCCGCTCTACGGTGCGCACCACATCCACAGGGTAGGGCTGCTGGAAGATATCGAGAATAATGCCCGATGCAAAGGTAATTGAAAACCACGGCTTGAAGTGTGCAACGCTGCTCCCCACACGGTCAATTATGGGCAGTATCAAAAAAAACGTAAAAAACGTGAGGACGACCGAATACACTGAGCTTCTGAAAATGGCGCTAAAGAAGTAAGCGATCGCCAATATCCCGAACAAGTAGGCTAAGGCATACAAAAATGAGAGGCTCGTGTTCGCCGCAACGCTCCCGTCAATTACAACCACCGCGATTACGGCAATAGCGTAGTAAAGCGCGACTGCCCCAACTGATATCATTGCGCTTGCGATGAATTTGCCAAGCACAAGCACGTGCCTCTTCACCGCGTTCGGGAAAAGCAGAAGGCCTGTTTTTTGTTCAAATTCAGACACGATTGTGTCTGCCCCGAAGAACGTTGCACAGAGCACCACGAGGATTCCGACTTCGCTAAGTATACCTGACGTAAATATCGTCGGATCAGGGTCATATCCAGAGCCTGTGATAAGAGGCACGACGAGGCCAAGGACGCTGATTATGGCAATCAGTGCAATTATGATGAGCAGCCTCTTGCCGCGTAGATACTTAAGCAGCTCGTATTTTGTCACAACCGCCATCTGCCTGAGGTCACTTGGCGGCACTATGACTCCTCCTCTGGCACAAGCCTCAAATAAACATCTTCAATAGCGGACCGAGCAGGTCTGTAGAACGCTACGCGTATGCCGATACGCTTTACCTCGTCGAGCAGGTCCGACTGCTCGGCCAATCCGCCCTCGACATTTATGAGGATTTCTGACGTGGCGACTCGCTTTACCGATCTCACGCTAGGCAGAGCTTGCACTGAGTTACATTGTTCCGAGGTTATGGGCTCGACGGCGGTGAGCGAGACGCCGCCCTCGCCTACGCTCGATAGGTTGGCGACGGTATCATAGACGAGGAGCGTCCCCTTGTCAACGATCGCGACCTTATCGCACACTTCCTGCACCTCGTTAAGGAGGTGGGAGCTCATGAAAATAGTAAAATCTCTCTCTTTGAGCTGCATGATGAGCTCCCTGACTTCTATCATGCCGCGCGGGTCAAGTCCGATAGTTGGCTCATCGAATATCAGAATGGAGGGATCGTGCAGGAGCGCTTGGGCTATCGCAACTCGTTGCTTCATGCCGGTCGAGAATTCCCCCGTTCGCTTGTGGGCTGAGTCCGACATTTTTACCTCGTCGAGCACAGTGACCGAGCGCTCTCGAATCACATCGCTGTCCAAGCCACGTAACTGCCCGAAGTACGATAGAATCTCCAGAGGGGTGAGCTGCGGATAAAGCTGTGGCGTCTCAACGACAGCACCAACGCTTGCAAGCGCTTCTTTAGGGTTGCGCACCACGTCGATTCCGTTGAGGAACGCTTTGCCACCAGTTGGTCGAAGAAGACTAGTTAAAATCTTGATTGTGGTGGTCTTGCCGGCGCCGTTCGGGCCGAGGTATCCCACACAGACCCCTGGCTCTATTGTCAAGTTCAGATCCTTCAGTGCCTCGAACTGGCCAAACTGTTTGCGCAAGTTCTCTGTTACGATGGCATCGGTCATGCTGTTCTATCTGCCCTGGGCCTGGTTTAAAAAGTTCAGTAGCCGGTCAATCGGCCTATCGTGGATGATGGGGTGCTTCCACAGCCTGCAAACTAATCGATTGTCTAGCTTATCTTTCATGCGTACGAAACTAGTTTCCAACTCGGTTTGTGCCCATTTTGGTTTTAATTGAGACTCTTTTATAGTTTTTGATATCGATCGGGTCGCTAAGCAACCACCACAATCTGTGGCGCAAGCCGCTTACTTTTTGCTGCGCTTGGACGCCGGCTCAGAAAGGCTTAAGTTTCTTCTCGCCCATGCAACGTACTTGATTAATTCTTTTAAAATCACAGGACGTTGGCGAAGGCGAAACGGATGGCAAAAAAAGCGGTAGCGGTCATTGCGGTGCTTATTATCGCGTCTCTATCAGTCGCCGGCTGCACGAAGTCGGCCACGACCGCGCCAGCGACGCCCCCCGACGCGCAGCTGGCGCAATATATCGCGCAATATAACGCCACGTTAAATAGTGAACACCCGAACAACGTGACGGCGTGGCGTGTCACCCCGATAAATGCGACATCTGCGAAGATACAGGATGCCTGGACGTACCCGTCGGCCACAAACAGTGCGGTAAGCGTCACTTACAGTGAAAACGTCACGCTGATTAGGTTCAATTCTCCTGAGGCCGCGACAACATTCGTTAACAGCCAGAGTGCAGGCTATCGATTAGTAGCGACCTCGTATCCGAACAAGCTCAGTCCCGAAGCGAATCAGCGGGCGAAAGGAAACGGAACGACAGTTTATGCCATTTACGACACAGGTTCCTCACTAGGGACGGTCGCCAACCTGATTGTCCAGACCGATCAATACGTTTGGATTGGCGACTATCAATACTTCCAATACTTGCCATCGCCCTAGTGACCAACTGACGATAGCTTGGCCTAGCACACTCTCACTTAGTTCGTATCTCCACTCAATGTGAACCAGAGGTTCTGAAGATCGGCTACCTATATGATAGCGCCTAAGCACATTCACGGTTTGTCGCTCAGTTTTGGTGCCGCTGTTCAGAAATTTCTTAAAAATTGGGAAAAAGCACCCTAAGACCGCTTAGAAATGCTGTGGTCACGTCTATTTCCAAGAGAGCTTATTGCAGCCTTGTCGCATTCGTGACTAAAAAAGAAGACGCATGCTGCGAAGGTTACAGCGCTATTTCGTTAATTTATATGCCGGGGGCGAAGCACGCTGTTCACCGCACTAGCGAGGCGCTCGGCGCACTTGTTGCAGTTCGGATCGTTTGTGGTGTTTACGCAGCCGAAACGGAGGCCATATACGCAGGCCCCGTTTTTTATGGTCGTTACGTTTGTTGCCATCACGCTCATCTCCGATCGAGACTATACGGAGTGGCTTCATATGGCCGCGTGAGGCAGCGATTTCGTGGAAAAGCGTGACAGCGTGTCTGTGTCACACCTGAGTGTAAGTCGACGAGATTCACAAACGGTGAGACTCAGACTACTTGCGCGCCGCTCTCAGCGAACACCTATCCAGATTCACAACTCGTTTTCTGCTATGAACAGCAAGTGCGTGGAAGTCGATGAGCTTATACTGCAACTAGCGGACTACAAAAACGACTACACCGATATGGCGGCCGAAAAGCTGCTACGTATGTGCTCGCGTTCCTGGGAAGCTTACCAGTATCTGCAAGACCGGGTGTACGACGCGTGGCTTCCAGACAGCGCACGGCAACAACTGCGACGGATCATAAACAGGATACGAATGCGAATGCATCAACAGCACGAGTACGGCTGGGTCTATAACCAATCATAAAGCCATTTAAGCAGCTACTCAGACACGCGAACATAACGAGAGTTGGCGTTTAAAAAATAGATGCGAGAGCGCTGCGACTAGCAGCTATCTGGCAACAGACGTCGGGATCTGCGTCGCAGCTTTTTACTCGAGGATAATCTCTTCGATGGTCCGTCTCTTTCGCGGGGCAGGAGCCTCATCAGGGTAACCAACCGGTAGCAGAGCAACCACGTGCATACTGTTGCCCCAGCCAAAGATGTCCTTGATTTTCTGTTCGTCGATCATTCTCACCCAACAACTTCCCAAACCAAAATCCAAGGCCCTCAAGACGATATGCTCTACAGCAATCGCAACGTTGAAAGCGATGCCAGGCGCCAGATCTTGGACATTCATCATCTTCAGTTGTTCGGCCCGATCACGAAGGACGCGCATCATAGTCTCCTCGAGAGCCCCTTCCTTTCCAAAATCCTGACTTCTGGCAGTGATGCCTTCAAAATAGCCGTGGAGGTCCGCACAACACACGAGCACGACAGGAGCCTGCGCAACAAATGATTGGTGATAGGCCGCTACCGCCAATTTCGCTTTTGTTTCGTCGTCTGAAACGATCTTGAACCGCCACGGTTGCGTATTGGAACCTGATGGCGCTAGCCTCGCCGCTTCAATCAATGCCGTTATATGTTCATCAGGAACGGGATCGCTCTTGAATTTTCGTATGCTGCGCCTTTTTTCAATAGCGTCTTTAGTGGTTAGATTTCGCGCGGCCATCGTAGGTTGCTCCCTCCTTTCGTTTCCTTACCCGCTTTAATACTTGATCCGTTCGATAGCAGATTCATGCCCGCTATCGACAAACGTCCAAAACCATGCTTCGCCCTTTTCAACGCGAAATATAGCTATATTTTCAGCATTAGGACGCAAAAACGGCCGTTTTTCCAAGAGCCGCTCCTTGAGTTCGGGGTCACCAAGAAAAGCTACGGTGCCGGAAGCCCGCAGGACCTTGCCAATATCCATGGTTCCCTATTCTCCGAGCGAACGCGTCGGCGGAGCGTAGAAACAAAGCTCAGCCTTGGGGTTTGCCATCAGTTGTCGGTGCACTTCTTTCACCTTGGCCGTAGAAAAATAAAAGCCCTTTCTATCCACAAACCACATTCCCAACATCCGAACCCGGGGCTGGTCGCCGTCGACGGTAGCAAAGGCACACATAGGGTGGTCCTTTGCAAACAACATGCATTCGTCGAAGTTCATGGGATCATCAACCGCTTGTTCGTGCGCACTCATCGCTTAACTATCTGGTGGAGAGTCCCGCTCAGGCTGTCAGCGTCGATTAGAGATACTCCGCGACAGCAAAGCGTGCTACGATGCGGGCGTCAGCGCTGTCGCTACCGCGGCGCCGAAGACCTTACACTTGGGCAGCTCCGCTTCAACAATTGTTTCCGCCACCAGCTTAGTATTGACGTATCTGGACTCATACACCACTATAACTTTTAGCAGAAGGTTTCTCCTGAAGTTGAGATTTTTCTCCCGGTTAATAAGCATTTTTCGACGTCATCGTGAGGTTAGGATAGACGTCAAACGCGTAGCGCAGCTTAAGCAACACCTCATTAGAGATCGAATGTGAGCCGTGCGTATCGAAAAATCACGCTGTCCATGAAACGATTGTAGATAAAAGGGCTACATTAAGCTCAATCTGCGTATTATAGCTAAAAGTGCCTAAAAAGCCGATGTCATTCAAAACACGAAATTTTGCGCCGTATTGTCAAGCAAACGATGCGCCCTTGCACATCACTTGTGCGCGCGCCCTACCAGCTGATGTCAATCGTATATCTAGCGACGTAGCCTGAGCGTGGTCCTTGATTTCGATCCACCCATCCTCGGTGAGGCGCTCGACAAAGTGTCTTATTTCATTATCACTGTAACCTGCTGCCCCCATTGCTTCGGGAACGGGCAGCCAGCCAGTTTTACCGCTTTGGCCCTCTTCAAGATAGCGCCGCGCAAGTTGACAGAAGAACTTGTCTCGGCGCTTTTTTTGATTCGTGTCTGCCTGGTGCCGGTCCATGTCGGGGCTCCATTTGGTGCATTCCTCTCGCGCGCGAAAGTGGCTAACCGAACTTTGCGAAAGCTTCGCGTGGTCTCAGCGCAGACAATACTCTAAACGCGTATCATCACTAAGAACTGCACCTTGTGAAGATCACTTTTTATAACTGGTTCAGCAGTGGAAATAAGAATCTTCCACAATGAAAATTCGCTTTAAAAAAACCAAAACCAAGGAAAAAAAGGCGTCTAGCAGCTGCGGCTGCTCTAGAAGTTGGTTGCTTTTATGAGGACGAATCGCGCTCGCGCTTCAATTCCTCAGTGGCGGGCAACCTTACTGTAAATGTTGACCCTTTACCAACCTCACTCTCTACGGTAACTTGCCCATCGTGCGCTTCCACTATCCGCTTGACGACTGCCAAACCGAGTCCGGTTCCCTTCGCCTTACTGGTAAAGAGCGGTTTAAAGAGCTTATCTTGGAGTTCTGTGCGAATGCCAGTCCCCGTATCACGCACGCTTATCGCTACCGAGCCGTCTTCTACGACTGCGCTGACGGTGAGCGTCCCGCCGTCCGGCATCGCCTGCACGGCGTTGAGCAAGAGATTGGCAAATACACGATGCATGAGGTGTGAGTCGGCTTCCACTCGCAGGCCTTCAACGTCCATCGTGATACGCACCCCATCCATCGCTGGCAGCGATTGGATGACATCTTCGATCAGTGTCTTAATAGCGATTTCTTCGCGCTCAGGCACGATCGGACGGGCATAGTCTTGGAGGTCGCCAACAATCTTGTCCATGTAGAAAACCTGCTCGCTGATCTTCGCAAAGAGCTCTTGTTCTTTTTCCCACTCGTCAAGGCTGCGCTCGCTAGGTGACATGCGTTCAAAGCGGAGCCGCTGAAGATCAACGATGTACTGGAGTACTTGCAAGGGGTTGCGCAGATCGTGGCCTATCATAGCGGCGGTCTCACCGATTCCGACGAGGCGTTCAGCATCTTTTAGCTGCGCCGTACGCTCTTCGACTAGCTCCTCTAAATGTGCTGAATACTTTGCGAGCTCGTCGGCGTAGTGGCGGACTGCTTCCTGTGCCTCGAGCTTCGATAGCGCGGTGCCGAATTCTGTAGCGATCGTGAGAAGGAGATTTCGCTCTTCGGGCTTAAGCAAAAGTGGACGCATAGCGTACACTACGAATTCCCCGATGGGGACCCCCCCAGAGAAGATTGGCAGCACAACCGCCCCGCCCTTCAATCCATAGCGAGCTGCGAGAGCGTCGACAGGGAGTTCGTCCCAGACAATAAGCTCGCCTTTCCGATGCACGCGTCTTATGTAGGGGTTGGTGTCGATATCCACCCGATCGAGCGATTCGACAAAGGTCCATGGCAGGTTATGGGCATAGCGCACCTGTAGTCGCCCCCTTTCGTTTTCCGTGGCAATGAATCCAGCAGCAAACCCTAGCCGCTCAAACGTCGTTGCGAGGGCTGGTCCAAACAAAGTAGGAAGGTCGCTCGCTTCGTTTATGACGCGGATAATGTCGTTGAGCACCGAAGTGCGCTGCGCGTGCTCTTTCAGCTGCTGTTCAACCTGCTTCCGCTCGGTGATGTCCCGTGCAGCTGCAAAAACTCCTTGAATCTCGTCCAATTCATTCTTGAATAGAGTCGCGTTGTACAACACATCCGTGATTCTGCCTGACTTGTGCCGAATAGCCAGAGGGTAGTCCCTGACAAAACCGTCAGTGAAGACCTGCCTGTAGCCCGCATTTGCCTTTTCCGGCTCAGTGAAATAGTTGCTGAAGTCGCTTTCAATCAGTTCTTCACGGGAAAGGCCGGTTACCTCCTCAGTGGCCTTGTTGACATCTGTGATTTTTCCGTCAGCATTTATGGTGACGAGGGGATCAAGACTCGCTTCGATAAGGCTTCTTGCATAGAGAGAGGCGGCGCGGAGTTTGTCTTCAACGTGCTTTTGCTCGGTAATGTCCCGTGCAGCTGCAAAAACTCCTTGAATCTCGTCCAATTCATTCTTGAATAGAGTCGCGTTGTACAACACATCCGTGATTCTGCCTGACTTGTGCCGAATAGCCAGAGGGTAGTCCCTGACAAAACCGTCAGTGAAGACCTGCCTGTAGCCCGCATTTGCCTTTTCCGGCTCAGTGAAATAGTTGCTGAAGTCGCTTTCAATCAGTTCTTCACGGGAAAGGCCGGTTACCTCCTCAGTGGCCTTGTTGACATCTGTGATTTTTCCGTCAGCATTTATGGTGACGAGGGGATCAAGACTCGCTTCGATAAGGCTTCTTGCATAGAGAGAGGCGGCGCGGAGTTTGTCTTCAACGTGCTTTTGCTCGGTAATGTCCCGTGCAGTCTCGAGAATTGCCTCCGGTACATTCCGTGCGCCGTACTGTAACGTCCAGTGACTCTTGACCGTCACCGCGACGCCGGAGCGAGTGGTATGTCGCAGCTCTCCCTCCCATCGTCCCACGCGGAAGAGGTGGTCAGTGACGTCCTCAAGCGGGGATGGAAAGACGGTCTGCAGTAACGAATGGATCAGTTCCCCACGTACGTCGTCTTGCTTCCACCCGTACTGCCGTTCCGCACCCTTATTCCAATACTTGATATGCCCATCGAGATCAAAGATGATGATCGCATCATTTGCCGCGTCAAGCAGGGCGAGGCGCTGTCGTTCGTCAATGACATCGCGTTCCTCCGTCACGTCGTGCTTAAGCATGAGCACGCGCGTGACTGAGCCGTTTCTCGTTGCCACAGGATAGAGGGATACTCGAAAACGCCGTCCTTCGTATAGTTCCTGAGCGTGCATTGGCGCGCCTGAGGAGACTACCTCTGTTATCCACTTCCGGCGTGCATGCAGTGCATCGGCAGGCGGAATATCGTACGCGAAGGTGCCGATGAGTGCGGCGGCGCTGGTGCTAAACCGCTCGACGGTTATATCATTAACAGCGAGGATGATGCCGTCAGCATCCAAGAGCAGCGCCGCGTCAGAAAAAGCGTTGAGAAAGGCTGACACCATCTCGAAGCGCTCTGTTGATCCATCGCTGCGCGGTTCGTTCACTTCCTTATCCCCAGCAACAACAGTCGGAATCGAATGTCTAGTCGCCAACAAACGTTAGCTTTCGCAAATATAAGGTTTCACCCGTGAAAAACTGCCGCAGCCTGCTGTTTCTGCAACTTACAACGCTAAGGCTGCTTAGTTTGCTCCTTATCGCCCTTTTTTAACTGCTCGTAGAGTTCAGGGCCAACGCACTCTTTCGCGTAGGCGCACCAATGAATGCACAAGTTTATGTCATTAAACACTGTGAGCCCACACTTGCTGCATTTGACTTTAACGTCTGAAGAAAAAATCTCCACGTCTTCTCCACACCGCGGGCACTTCTTGATTGTTAGGGTTGGCGTTCGTAAGTGCGACGTCCCAGGACAACTACCGAACAACGCCATCTCCCCTTTTAAACAAGCACACCTTGGTTCTCGCCTGCAAAGTGTGGGCCATGAACGCAAAAAAAGAGCGCTTCAGCCGATTTGTATGCGCGTACATGCGCATAAAGTACTCCATCGTGATTGCTAAAGAGACTAGGATCGCCGAGCGCATCAACATTCACCAATATCTCTTTCCCGTGAGGAACGCATCGACCCCGCGCTTCTTGATTGTTCCGAGGTTCTTTATATGGGCATCTCCGTGCGTCGCCGTTAGGAAATTAAGTTTCTCGCAAGTCTCAAAATCAGCGCACTGCCAGCAGCCGTCAAAGTCACGCTTCCTGCAACAATTCCTAATCTTGCACTGCGGTGGCCCGCCATTGTCACGGCACCCGCGTTTACACCGAAGCTTCACCATCGCCCCTAGGGTCTCGTAACACGGCTCATAGTTGGCGAATGGCTTGAAGAACGTGGCAAGCCCCGGAGCTACCTGCTCGAAATGATACTCGCGCAGCTTCTTACGCAAATCGCGCGCTAAATCAGCAATCTCTCCGGAGTGATTTGGACAGTCACCGCAGTGAAGACCACAGTATGCTAACGAGCTTGCGTTTGCTTTGTTCGTACTCACGGTTCCAATCCTCTATCTCAATTCGTGCGTTTCCGATTCTATAAACGTGTTTCCTTGTTTTACGCTTCAGCGGTGAACGCCGATAGCACCGGTCATATCGAGCATTACAGCCCGATAGCGCTCGCTTCCCAAGATAAGCTTAACCAGCTTTTCATCCGTCTCCATACCGGCAATTCGGCTAGCATAGCATCACAAAGGTTGTAGTGCGAGGCGAATATGAGCTTTCTGGAAGCGTTTCGAAAGCAATGCTTTGGCAGGAACTTATGAATATAGATAGCAGATAAGAGGATGTCAACCGTGGGTTTTAACACGGACAGGTGATTAAGATGGAAACCGCAAAGCAGACCTCTTTTCCGGACGTCACGAAGTTCCACGGGCACGTTTGTCCTGGGACAGTCATAGGATACCGTGCTGCAAAGATAGCGACACGGGAGTTTTCCTCTGAAAAGTCAGTCGACGAGGAATTGGTAGCCATAGTCGAAAACGACAGCTGTAGCGTCGATGCCATACAGGTTGTGACAGGCTGCACCTTCGGAAAGGGTAACCTTATTTTTAAAGACCACGGGAAGCACGTGTATACGTTTATAAACAGGAAGACGGGAGAAGCGCTGCGAATTTCGCTGAAAAGTTCAGTTGATCTCGAGCACATGGATCCAGCGTGGAGCCAGCTGCGCACAAAGGTTACAGCCGGATCTGCCACGCCGGAAGAAGAACAAGACTTCAGGAAGCGTGCAGATCGGATCGCCGAAAAACTCATGAATATGCCAGAGGAAGATTTGTTTAACGTCACGCACGTCGAGATCGCCGATGTTCCTAGAAAAGCGCGCATATTTCGCTCGGTAACGTGTCACAAATGCGGAGAGCTGGTTTCAGAGCACAGAGTGCGACTCAAAAACGGAGAGACGGTATGTATTCCCTGCTCCGTGGGATGATGCTACCACATTTTCTGTGGAGCGAATGGTCGCTCACGGCCGCCGAAATTGACTGACTAGAATGCGCACTAAGGCAGCCCGCCTATGACGCCCCCACCCCCCAGCGCAACCAAAAAGCGCAATCGTACCACACAACCGCCCTGACAAGGGTATGGCGTTCGCAAAGGCTTTAAGGCTGCAAACTCAAACTTACTTTTATGAGCGACAAACACCTCACCACGAATCAAGGCGTTCCTGTCACAGACAACCAGAGTTCGCTAACCGTCGGTGAGCGCGGACCAGTCTTGCTGCAAGACGTACATCTCATCGAAAAGCTTGCACACTTCGACCGTGAGCGCATCCCGGAGCGCGTCGTACACGCCAAAGGGGCCGGTGCTCACGGCTACTTCCAAGTGTACAAGAGTATGGCACCATACACCTGTGCGAAGTTCCTCCAAGAGCCAGAAAAGCAAACACCCGTCTTCGTCCGTTTTTCAACGGTCGTCGGCGCTCGAGGCTCCGCCGACACGGCACGCGACCCGCGTGGCTTTGCGGTCAAGTTCTACACTGAAGAGGGAAACTACGACCTCGTGGGAAACAACCTGCCCGTCTTCTTCATCCGCGACGCTCTCAAGTTTCCTGATATGGTACACTCCTTCAAGCCTTCACCAGATTCCAACATTCCAACGAGCTCCTCAGCAAATAGCCGTTTTTGGGATTTTATCTCCTTGACGCCTGAATCGACCCATATGATCGTCTGGCTGTTCTCGGACCGTGGGACCCCTAAGAGCTACCGGATGATGGAAGGATTTGGCGTCAACACCTATAAGTGGGTAAACACGGCAAGGGAAGCTCGCTACGTCAAGTACCACTGGAAACCGAAGCTGGGCGTCCATTCCCTCGACCGTAATGAAGCTACGAAATTGGCGGGGACCGACCCGGACTACCTAACCCGGGACCTTTGGGATACGATCGCTAGAGGCGGAGAAGTTGAGTATGAACTCAACGTTCAGATGATGGACATCGCGAAAGAGCTCGAACAGGACTTCGATCCCCTCGACGCTACCAAGACGTGGCCCGAGGACAAATTCCCGCTGATGCCGATCGGTAAGATGGTGCTGAATCGCAACCCAGAGAACTATTTCGCTGAAACGGAGCAGGCCGCGTTCTGCCCCGCCAACATCGTTCCAGGAATCGAGTTGTCCGCCGACAAGCTCCTGCAAGGCCGCGTTTTCTCCTATGCAGATACACAGCGGCATCGGCTTGGGCCGAACTACTTGCAGCTCGCCATCAACCGACCGCACGTACAGGTCAACAACAACCAACGCGACGCAGCCATGCAATCAGGGTCGTTCAGCGGAACGGTCAACTACGAACCGAACAGTCTTGGTGGCGGTATGCCAAACGAAGCGCCTCCCAGCCCAACGTCCCCCTATCGGGTCGACGGGGAAATCACTCGACGAAAGATTAGCCTCACAAATGACTTTGCGCAGGCGGGTGCTAGGTATCGATCACTCGACTCGATCAACCAAGACCACCTGATTGACAATATTGTCGACTCACTAGAGAATGCCGACAAGCCAATACAAGAGCGGATGGTAGATAACTTTACTAACGCAGATCGCGAATTAGGTGCTCGCGTGACTCAAGGGCTTCACCCCTAACCAGTCGCCTACGCCACAGATGCACAGCTCTCCGAAGATGAGCTTTGCTTTCGTCAGCCTGCTGGCTAATATCACGTAGTTTGTATCCGGCTGAGGGGACCTTTCGCGAGGGCAGACCGCTAGATGTTGCAGTCTTACGGCTCGCACTCGACTTGACAACCGCAGTTGTGGAGTTTTCGCTGCGGCGTTTTCCTTTCTTAATTGCTCGCGCGAGAATTCACTCACCCGACATGTCGCACTAAGAAGTGAGCGTTATTTGAGCAGAACCACGTTGCCCATCCCTCGCCGCCTGCGCTCGATGAGGCCTCTGCTTTCCAGCCCGTAGAGCGCTCTGCTGACATTCGATTTCGGGAGACCGGTCTTTTCGACGAGTGCACTCTGATTGACGATGCCCTCGTCGATAATCGCCTTATAGAGGGTCTGCTCATCGTTTTTGAGAGTTTTTGCAATCTCTTCCCATTGCTGTCGGCGTTCCTCGAGGATGATACTCCCGGCGGAAGCGGGCGCGGGCGCTGCAGCACCAATCGAATCGTGCAATAAGAGATAAGTGCCGCTCACGCTCATCAGGATTGACGAGACAGCGATCTCAAACACATCGGCATAGGTGAATAACCCCGGGACCTGACTGATAATGGCTGTATCGCCTTCAACGAGGATTTGCACCGGCGTGGGGTTAAGCAGCTTGAACGCGAGTACGAGGACTGAAGCGACAAAAACGACTGCTGCAAAAAGCGTCTTTCCGCTAATTCCCCCCCTAGCCATATGTGCTCCTCGCTCTAGGCGTGCGGCTGTCGGTCACTCGTTGCAAGCCGGACCGTAACACACGCGCTGCTCTATCGAGATAACCTGTTCATGCGTTATATCAATGGTGATCTTGTAAAACTTGCCCTCGACTCTCAACACCAAGGCACCGTAGTTGCTGGGGTTTGTCCCCGGTGGCACTGTTGGCCCTCTTATTAGGGCGATAGCCAATACGGTGTAGTTCTTTCCTGCGACGAGTCTCTGCACGCTCTCGTCCTTGTTCGCGATTGCAAGAAAGCTCTGCAAACGGGCTTCATACTGCGCCTGCTGCGTAGCTCGCTGGTCGGGCGATTGTGCCGTCTGCGGCGGCTTGACTACACTAATGTAATCACTACTAGTCCCTGTTATCGCCTTTTCTGCTCCGAGGGCGATGATGGCAGCCCCGGCAATGACCCCCAAAATGAGCAAAATGCTGAGCAACGCCAATCGTCGCCTTAGCGCAGCTTCCATTGTCTTTTTACCTCAATGCAATGTGTTTAAAAAACTGGCCATTTTCTGGCATAAAGTACGCGATTTGATTCAAGATTGCTCTCGCTAGTCGGTCTCATCCTCGCTTTTTCAAGCTCCGCATCCTAAGAGGCTGCTCCCTCTGTCTAGGCCCCTTGACTTCAATCACGCTTGACCTCATGCTTCCTCAACAGGTGCCTACGAGCGGATTTTTACGGTTTGCCAGACCACTCTTAAGGCTGCCTTAGGTGAAGTAGTAGGGCAACGCGTCGTCAAATGTCTTGACGCCGACGACAGTCACGTTATAGCCATCCTTTTGAAGCTGTGCCTGCAAGTTTACGTTCGCTATTGCGTTTTCAGAAAGCGGAGAAGTCGTGCTTACAAAAGTCTCACCGCTCGGAACAACGATGACCCGAGCACCGCTTTGTGCTGCTGCTAGTGCTTTCAAGTAAACACCACTGACGTTGCTCACCGTTCCGTTGCTCTCAATAGCACCTGTGCCGTAGACGTAAGGGCTGGTCGGCTTCTTTGTCAGAGCGGAATATGCCGCGATGGTCATAGGAAGACCAGCGCTCGGCCCATCGACCGCATCCACACCCGTAGGCACATGCAACACGAATTCGAAGTCTCGTTGGCTTGCGTCGACCTTTGCCCGTTCAGCTGCAACGTTTACAGCAGTTCTCGCCGTCTCCTGAAAATCAACACCAGTCAGTGGCGCAGTTTCCACGAATACGTGACCAGCTCCGGGTTGCGTGTAGACTGTGACGTCAGACAAAGCGCCCTGGTAGCTGTTATTGTCATCCGCTTGCTCCACCGCGAGCATATGCGCCGTGCCATTGCTTGTTCCGCTCGAGTTGGTCCCTAATGGAGCCTGAGAAGCGTTGGATTGCACATTGGCGGGGTTTAAGTTAACGGTGCATCCCGCAGTAGCGACCGAAAATAGCAGAAGAATGCACAGAATAGGCAGCACACGTTGTGGTCTCATAAGGTCAAGTCCTATCGAACAATCACGTAGCACTCTTGCGTCGCTTATAATAACTTTTTGCCCAAGATCTCAGCTCATGAGCACGAAGGCAGACCGTCGTGCCTGCGACGTTTCTCTGCAGTTTCAAGCGCATGCTGACCTGTCCCTCTCATCTGCTTTCACGTGACTGTTTTCGCGGATCGAAAGCCGTTATGGGACATCCGTTTCACACCAACCCTGTTTCACACCTGTTATACTCACTTCATTGCTTAGCGTTCGCTAAAAAAAGAGGGAATAAAGTGAGGTGAGGAGCCTTCTAAGGAGCTCAAGGGGGGAGGTATGGCACTGAAGCTTCCTCACCTCGCCATTTCTCTACGCAGTTTCGTTTGTTTGGCTCAATATGCTCTGAAGGTTGTCCTTCTGGTCCTGTGGTAACTGATTGTACCAGTTGGTAATCGCTTCCTTCAGGTTGTTCTGCAAGGCGTTTTTCTGGTCGGTCGGAAGTTGCTGGTACCAATTGATGACTTCATGCCTCACAGCTCTGTCTTGACAAACAGTGTTCAGGTTCTGATTCTGATTCGTCTTGCCGAGCAATGACCCGAAGAATGGCACGAGCCCGTTTTCGGCGGTTGCGCTGTTGGCAGTCGTGGTGGTAGCCGTTGAACTACTCGTTCCGGAAGTCGTCGAAGTCGTCGAAGTCGTCGTCTGTGCGTAGACCGCGCCTGCAAATGCTACTGACGCGATGAGCACAACGAGAACGCTCACAACTAATGTGCGTTTCTTCGTGTGTTTTCACCTCCATTCCCTCATCTGCGCAGAAGCGACTCACATCACTTCTGCTGCGGCACCGCAGAGCAACTCACCCCTGTTCTGCGTCAGGAGCAAACCCATCTGCACTGCCTTGGACGAATATCGGCGTTCTACCTTATCTTCGATACGTGTGAAACCAGTTTCCAACTCGAACAATGGTCATTCACCTTGTCGTACGAGAATTTTTGTGGCTAAGGCACCGTTGTTGAAAGAACGCCACAAGTCAGCGACCGTCGGTGAGATCCCTTTCCTGTCGGCGGGGAAAACGATAAGCGAGCCTGATAGCAAAAAAATAGATGTAGCACGGCGCGGAATGGGCCCTAACGTCAGCTTTAGCTACAAGAAGTAATTGTCACGGACGCACAGCGCGCAACGCTTACGTCTGAAGCTTCACGCAGGGCGGGCCGGTTCAAGGTCAAAGACGTCGTATACCCATTGGGTCCGTTTCTGCCAGTCCATACACAGCGCCCGTTTGGATACGCGATACTTTGAAGAAAGCTTCTCGAGGATGTCGGACATGTTTAACCGAGCGATGTACAACCGATACATCTCCCTTCTCCTCGAGTACAGTTCGGCTTTTTTCGTCATGATCAACCTTTTTTAGAATTTCCTATTTCTCCACGATGAACTTATACTTTTTCTGGAAATCAAGGTCATGGACGTGTAAGCTTAGGCCGTTCAGCGTAGTCCAAGTAGGACGAGAGAGTCACATCCAGCCCTTTTCCATCCAATAGTCGTATTGATGGCTCCAAGCCTCTTTATTTGCTTTCACTAATTGCCTGAAAAACGCAGCTCTCTCGGCAATCGCGCTTTCCTGATCGGCGTAGTGACGCTTGCTCTGTATTGCGTCCGCTAGAGTTTGCCCGAGATTGCGCGCTTCGATAATCGCCGCATCGAGCGCTGCAGGATTCCTGCCAATGGCTACGCCGACCTCTCCAACCGTCACTGCACCTAACTCGTTCAGCCAAAGTTTCATATAGCCAAGCACTTCGCTGATGCCCGAACTCCCTGCCGTGGTCACAGCGCAACCATATTTCCCCACGAGCATCTGGCAATGGATTGCGTCAGCCAGGCGGTCGATCACCGTCTTGAGTTGAGCAGTGACGCCATTGATGTACACCGGTGAGCCGATAACGATCCCGTCGGCGCGCATCATTTTTTCCCACAAGTCAGAGAGATCGTCCTCCTGAACGCACTCGCCTTCAGCGTAACAAACCTGACACCCTAGACAATACCGTATGTCCAGTGCGCCGATATCAACTAGTTCCGTTTCTGCCCCACGCTGCCTCGCGCCATCTAGGACTGCGTCTACTAGCGCACGCGTCCGACTGTTCTTCCCACGGGGACTGCTGTTTATGCCGAGTATTTTCATCGTTGCACCTCGATTACGTACGATATGCGCCTCGTGCTATAATTAATGTTTCAGACTTGCAGCAAACATACTTTTATCGTGTTCCTGGAAAGACCGTGTCTGCGTGGTTGACTTTAATTCGGTGTACCAAGGTGACCCGCCTTGGGATATTAGCCGTCCGCAGAAAGAGTTCGTACAGCTAGAAAAGGCCGGTGAAATCGTCGGATCCGTCCTCGACGTCGGAAGCGGAACCGGAGAGAACGCGCTGTTTCTTGCGGCACAAGGACACGAGGTGTGGGGCGTTGACTTCTCTCCTAATGCGATCAAGAGAGCACGAGACAAAGCGACGGAGCGTAACCTCAACGTTACATTTCTCACGCAGAACGTGCTGGACCTGCATACCCTTGGCAGGACTTTCGATACCATCATCGACTCAGGGTTGTTTCACGTGTTGAGCGATGAAGAGCGTTCCCCCTTTGTTACCAGTCTTGCGAGCGTTCTTTGCCGCCACGGAACCTACTTCATGCTTTGTTTCAGCGAGCTCGAACCTGGCTCATACGGTCCGCGGCGGGTTACGCAGGCTGAGATCAGGAACGCGTTCAACCGCACGTGGCACATCAATTACATTCGACCGGCGCACATGGAAAGTCGACGATTGCCAGGCGGCATCCAAGCGTGGCTCTCGTCCATCTCGAAGGAGTAACAGGCTGGCGATTGCAAAGAAAGGAAGCCCAGAAGCCCGCGCTGTCAACGTGTAGCGCACTTGCATTTGGTCAACACCTGTCAGTAATTTCGCGTGAAAAGCTTATACGTCTAGACAGCAACCCCGTCAATAATTGAGGAATGAGTGTATGGACAGTAAAATCGCTGACGCCATCAAGTTGCACCGCGGACCGGTCGCCATTCTGCTAACCGATCACAAACCCGAAAATGCGTTGGAGTTCACGGAAGAGGACGGAAAAAAGAACCGCTGCATCATTCCGTTGTTTGTTGCCGCCGTGAACGGGCGCACCGCGGTTCTCGAAAAAGAGACTGTTCTCTGTCCGGGCGGGCAGGTGGGGCTCTGCTTTGGCCCCTACCAGCTGGGCTGGATCGACTACTTCCTCTCAACGGGAAAGGAGGGAAAATTTGAGGGCGAATACCGAAAGAAAACACCTGAGCTCGTACGACAATTCATAAAAAACCTCCCCGATATCGCCCTTCCGACGCGCTACGTAGTAATGAAGCCGCTTGGTGAAGTCACCGACAATGAAATTGATGAGATGGCAATCGTCGTCTTCGTCGTGAACGCCGACCAGCTATCCGCGCTCGCGACTCTGGCGAACTTCGACCGGCCGACCAACGATAACGTCTCGACGCTTTTTGGTTCTGGATGCGGAAGTCTGGTCATGCAAGTGCTCGATCAAGGCCGGGCCGAAATGCCAAAGGCAGTGATTGGCCTCACGGATATAACCGCGCGCAAGTACCTCGATAAAAATGAGCTTTCCTTTAGCGTGCCCTTCAAACGGTTCTTCGAGATGGAAGCGAACGTCGACGAGAGCTTTCTTACCAAGGGGAAGGATTGGCCTGAAATTGCAAAGCGGCTCTGAAAGCCTCAGCAAATGCAAAAAAACCTCAATCGGGCTTTAATTTCATCGCAGGTTGTGGCTGCCCGATCAAGGTAGTCGCCGACGTATGCCACCGAGACGACTGACGCTATTGAGTTTTCTATCCACGGCTTCATCGTTTTCAAGGCAGCCAGATGTTTCATCGCATGCGAATTTGTGATTCCTGATCGCTAAACCTAGCCGCTCTTTTACCGTTGCTTCTCGGTAGGCGCCTTCACCACCGACTCTTATATGAGCAATACTAAGCCCGCATCGACCATCTCGCGGGACCCCCTACATAAACTATATAGCGTGAGTTATGCATTTGGCAACGATGCTGCTTTTTTTGCCGCCTGTCCATTCGCCGATAGCGGCTGCCTATCTCGGCGGATTCGACTACAATGCCACGCATTTCATCCGAGGACTCAACGATGGCGGCTTTCTTAATACGCTATTTTGGTGGGTCACGTTCACAGGGAGCATCACTTTCATGGTGCTCATCACGATCGCGCTCTATCTCGCCGGTGCCCGTAAGGAAGCGCTCGTCTTCGCGCTCGTCTTCATAATAGCGAATGCGGTTGCGTTCGGATTAAAATACACTATTGCACGTCCACGGCCGAGCGATTTGGGCGTACCCCCTGAAGCCCAGCCTGCTTTTCCAAGTGGTCACACCACGAACGCATTTGCGTTCGCCACCACGCTTTCGGCCTATCATCGAAAGTTCAGCGTGGTGATGTTTGCGTGGGCTTTGCTTGTCGCCTTTAGCAGGGTCTACCTCGGGCTTCACTACGTTACCGACCTCATTGGCGGCGCGCTCGTCGGTATCTCAATAAGCATTATCGTCACTCGTGCTGCGAAACGCGTCGACGGAGAAGTCACGAGCATCGCGAACACGCCGCCTCCGCCAACGACTTGGCAGGGTTTCGTCAAACTGCCACTCACGTTCATCACGCAGCTCCTTCGGGTAGCTTACGCCTTAATAAGGAGGCGCGAGTAGCGCAGCATAACACGAACGTTCGCCTAACGACGATACCTATTTAAATGCCCCTTGTGTGGGAGATGGTGCATGTTACTGGCGCAGGGCATCTTGATTTTGAGCATTAATATTATCGGGACACTCAGTAACTTCGTTATCTCCGTCATCGAGCAACTCGGCTATGGTGGCGTTTTTGTGGGCATGATGCTGGAGAGCACCGGTTTGCCAATCCCAAGCGAAGTCATCATGCCTTTTGCCGGTTACGTCGTGTGGGAAGGCAAACTAACCCTTATCGGTATCACCCTTGCAGGCACGCTCGGCTGCCTCGCTGGCTCTTTAATAGCTTACTATATCGGCCTGTGGGGCGGCAGACCCCTGCTGGAACGCTACGGCAAATACGTGCTCATACGTAAAAGTGAGCTCGATCGGGCGGATGGATGGTTTGAAAAGTACGGCGATAGCGCCGTTTTTATCAGCAGGCTGCTCCCTATCGTCCGCACCTTCATCTCGTTCCCCGCCGGTATCGTCCACATGGACGTAAAGAAGTTCTCCCTTTACACAGTCTTGGGATCGCTTCCGTGGTGTTTTGCACTTGCCTATATTGGGGTCCTACTAGGCCCTCATTGGGAGAACATTGAAGGGCTATTCAAATATCTCGATATTGCGGTCGTTGTGGGCATCATAGCGCTAGTTGCTTACCTCATTTATCACCGGGAGCGAATTGTGTCACGCATACGCTCGTAGGAGGCGTCGTCGGTGCGTTGCTGTTGGCAGACTTCTCGATGATGTTCTTCGTTCCCTTAAGGCCTCAGTGTCTTTCGGTGAGCGTTCGACGCGCGAGTGCAAAGGCTATTCCTTTTTATAACGCGTTACCGCTTTTGAGGCTACGAACAACGCAAGGCTGCTAAATCTGGCCGCTACGCTCTCAATTGTCGCTGCGGCATCTCCTCAAGCAAACCCTTCTGTGACGGCAGCCACAGGGTAATGAGGGGGGGCTTTTCACTAAGAGATGGCGAACGACCGGGCGATTGAGCTTTGCCCATCGCTCTTTTTTCAACGCATCAACAAGGCCCTATGTGAAGGTGATGGGTCTGCGCAACGCCGTCGAAGCGAAGACAGAGGTGCCGTAGGCCAAGCGCTTAATAGAGCAACCTCACCGACCCTAGTCGTTTATATAGTACAAGTAAGAATAGTACGATTGGTAAGATCAATAAGATTGGAACAAACGCGATGGAGAGCTAGGTCATAACAGGTATGGTACTTAAAAAAATGAAGTACTACGGTGACACGGTCATCGGCGAGAGAGGTCAAGTTGTTATTCCTGTTGAACTTCGCAAGGAGTTTGGCATCGAAACTGGAGATCGCTTTCTCGTTATAGGGGGCGAGCGAATGCGTGGGTGGGGGCTCCTTCTGGTAAAAGCCGACGTGCTCTCACAGGTCGTCCAAGGCATTTTTGGCGGGAAACTCGAAGAAGTGCTTGGGTGGGAAGGAAGAGATGAGACCTCGCGTGAGTCGCCAAACGACGGAAGATCTAAAAAGGGATGAACGATGCCAGAATCACGTAGCGGGGTTTGCTGACACTGACAGAAGTTCTCATTGCGTGGGTGCGTTTCTCCAGATCTCTGTTTGGGAAACGTTCAAATACTGAAATGTCTTATATTATATCTTTAGATATATCATTTAACTGGCGTGACTTAACATGAACGACGTAGCAATCAAAGCTACAAACCTCGTTAAGAAATTCGGCGACTTCGTCGCCGTCGACCATCTCTCCTTTGAGGTAAACAAAGGCGAGATATTTGGCTTTTTGGGACCAAACGGTGCGGGCAAGACGACGACGATTCGGATGCTCTGCACGCTGAGTAGCCCTACTGAAGGGTCGGCGACCGTTGCCGGCTTTGACGTTGCTCATCAGGGTAATAAGGTGCGCGAGCACATCGGACTCGTATCCGAAAAAATGATTATGTATGATCGGCTCACAGCGCAGGAAAACCTGCGCTTGTTCGGCGAGCTCTTTGATATCCCGCGGAACGCCCTGCGTGAACGCATCGGTGAGCTGCTCCGGGTCGTTAATATGGAAAAGTGGGCAGACCAACAGATCGGCACGTTTTCGACCGGGATGAAGCAGCGCATCAATGTGATCCGCGCTCTCCTCAACGAGCCGGAGATCCTGTTCTTGGATGAACCAACGCTCGGTCTTGATCCGCAATCCACGAACGAGATCCGCGACTTTACGCGCAGCATCAACGATGATGCTGGAACAACGATCATCTTAACAACGCACGCTATGACCGAAGCGGACATGCTGTGCGACCGGATCAGTATCATCGATTACGGGAAGATCGTCGCGCTCGATACGCCGTCAAATCTGAAAAAAGTGATCACCGGTGCCGATACGAGCGTCATTGAGCTCGACGTTCCAAACATCACGCCAACGCTTGTCTCGAACATTCAGTCGATGTCGTGCACGCAAACGGTCACCGTAGAAGACGAGACGCACATCAGGGTTCACGCGACGGGCGATGAGGCGTGCGACAACGTCATTGATACGGTGCGATCAGGCGCAGGACAGATTCGTTCCATTCATAACGTTGAGCCGACACTGGAAGACGTGTTCCTCTATCTTACGGGCCACGTGGTAAGGGAGCAGGTCGCCGATAAAGTAACCACACAGGAAGGGCGGCACGGACGGAGAGCGCGATCGAGGATACGGTAAGGGGTTGAACCATGGGAGCAAGAAGTGGTATTCGTCACGCGCTGTGGATCGCGTGGAAAGACTTGTTAGACCTCAGTCGGAATCGCATGGGTCTTGTGATGCTCATCCTTATGCCTCTCTTCATGATGGGCATGGTCGGCTACATCTTCCCCTCAAACAGCGGCATGTCTCACGTTCCAGTCGCGCTTGCTAACCTTGACGCAGCGCAGGGCAACACGTCCCTCGGCACACAATTCGTCGCACAGCTTGAGGCTCTGAACAACAAGACCGGCATGATGGATCTCTCGACGGTCGGCAGCGCTGCCGATGTCAAGTCGAACATTCAAAACGGGCAGCAGAGCGCGGGAATCATCATCGGAAGCAATTTCACATCTAACCTCAAAACCGGTAAGCAAGCAGATGTGACCATTGTCGTAGATGAATCAAACCCTCAGATGTCATCTCTCATACAGACACAGCTCACGCAAGCCATTGGACTAATGGGCACACAGACGGCCACGTACGGACTGAACCAGACGTATAAAACGCCGCTGAATTACTCGCTAGCCCAAGTAGCACCATACAACGTCCAGACGACGGGCATCGTTCCAGGACAAACCAGCTACTTCGAGTTCGTCGCGCCCGGCATCATGGGGATGGTCGTCATGATGTCACTGATGACCGGCCTCCCACACGCCATTTCTTACGAGCGGGAGATGGGTACCCTCGACGGCATGCTCGCCGCACCGGTGCACCGGATGTCAATACTGGGCGGAAAGGTCATCGCCCAGACAACCCGCGGTATGATGCAGGGGATCATGGTCCTTATTCTTTCAATCGTTCTCTTTGGCGTGGTCATACAAGGGAGCATCGCGCTCATCCTGGGAATCTTGCTCCTAGGCGTGTTCAGCCTCGTCGGCCTGGGCATTCTCATCACCTCATTCACGAGTACCGAGGAGACCGCTACGATGATCATGATGACGCTCACATTTCCCATGATGTTCCTCAGCGGCGTCTTCTTTCCGATATCGCAGATGCCACAATTTATGCAGGTCATCGCACAGTTCCTTCCGCTTACCTACACGATTAGCGCGCTACGACAAGTGGTAGTGCTCGGTGCGGGCGTACCAGAAATTTCAAGGGACATCATCATACTCTTCGGTTTCGGGATCGTTCTGTTGTCAGCGGCGCTCCTCGCGTTCGAGCGGGCGATGAAACGATAATTGGGTAGGACAAGGATTAGCGCTCATTCAGCGCGCCTGCTCTGGGATACATGAAGTCACGCGCGATGCGACCTCGCACTGCGGTGTGACAACAAAAAGTGGTCACGCGAGCTTAAACACACCCAGCACACGCTGTCATGCAGGGAGGGGAAAGATTATGGCGGCGGAAAACACGGCAATCTATTACGCGCGTCTTGTTGGACGCTTAAACGAACTTCAGGCCCCCGAATGCAAAGAGTGTTCAGGGCGTCTGACGTGCGCTGTAAACCAAGTGCTGCACCCGAGCGGCGTCCAGTACTGTGGTTGTCGCGCGTGATACTTCGCGCGAAGCGAGTAATTCCTGGACGCTAGGTATATTTGACAGTGTCCACGGCGCACGGTAACCCACGTCGAGCACCTAACGCGCTATGTTTGCGTATAAGTCCAGTGACTCACGCGCTTTTTTTGATAGAGAGAAGGCAGTTGTCGCTATCAGAACTTCACGTAACTTCTAACGTACTCGCTGAGAAATTCAAACACGCAGTGTTAGTTTCCTGAACCGTATTGACGTTGCGATACCGTGCCCTGTGGAGGCCACGACGCGGGTTCGAATCTCGCCCTCGGCCTTTGATTTTCTCTATTAACGTCAGCTTCGCTGCCGCCTTGAAAAATAAGTGATTTTAGCTCTGCGATTTGAGATTCGATGGCCTGAGTATTAAAGGAAATCGAAGAAATAGACAGCAGTTACAAACGACGCGGGTCAAATCTTTTTTTACTTTGATCCGTAGTTAGGGTTCCGATTAAATTCCTTCTTTGCTCTTGAAACTCTTTTTCTGTAACGACACCGTCATCACGCAGCGCCTCTAGTTTTCTGATTTCATCGAGTACGTATTCCGTTTGTAGCGCTGTGGGTCTATTCGCTTCATTGTCACCGTGCGATGGCTCCTCGACAGGAGCACCGCAGTTAATGCAAAACATTCCATGATGCTCCACAGTTGCGTGGCAAAATCTGCAAAGTTTCTTATCTGTCATAATCTCTTTATTAATTGAAAAGACTAAATTCTTCGTCTCTCAGTTATTCAAGAAGCGAGTCCTAACTTAAATATTCTTATTCTTTTTCTGCCGCCCGCTAAGTTGCTTTTTGCCTCGCAGGTTAGAATCTCAGCAATCCTTATCTAAAGAGTACGTTATATTAAGCAGTTTTTACAGCGGGAGGTTCGCACGCACGTGCTGTCGCTGAGAAAATGACGTTAATGATGAAACGACTGATTGTTCTGCTCGTGCTCGTGTCGCTCTCTCTGCGAAGTTGCTTTGTGGGGAGGGCTTTTGAAGAGGCGGCATCAACGGTCTAATGAGGTGAACTCTATGGAATACAAACGCATCTTACTAGGAACCGACGGCGGGGAACTTATGGGACCCGTCTACGATCACAGTGCTTACATGGCACAACTTGCGGATGCAACGGTACATACGGTTTACATTCTAGACGCGTGGTTTACCAAATATCCGAGTACCCGGGGAATGGAGAGCATGTACTACACCCTGCTCAGTAAAGGCAAGGAGATTGTCGCTAACGCTAAGAAAGAGCTAACTGCGCGCGGGGTTAGAGGAAAACGTGTTATCACTGAGATGCTCGAAGGCTCTCCTGCAGAGAGACTAGTCGAATATGCTGAAAGCCACGCGATTAACCTCATCATTATGGGTGCGCACGGACGTAAAGGTCTGGATCGCCTAATCATTGGCAGCGTCACTGATAAAATTATACGTGAGGCTAAGGTGCCGTGGTTGTCGTACGGAGCCCGTAACGACGCGCATAAATGGTATTGCGGGAGCGTTCGCGCTTCCTTTCTTCTTTCTAGCCGTGCTTGACGGGCCTTGTAGGTTAGAATCGGAGATTATTAGAGCTATAGCATTATAATAATTGCTAGCATTACATTATAGTTAAAGCTGGTAAGACTATGGTCAGTGCTGAAGAAAAAACAACCATTACTGTCTCAAAGGATACGCGGGAATGGCTCATAATGCTGAAGCTTGAAATACAGGCAGCCAAAATGACAGAGCTATCACAAGACGCTATTATCAGGCTAGCACTCGCTTGCTTAGAACGGCACAAGCAAGAGGTTGAAAAAATATGGACTTTATAGGCGTCAAGACGCAAGAACTCTCACAGGATGATGTAGTCAGGTTGGCCCTGACCTGCTTAGAGAAGCACAAAGATGAGTTCAATAGAGGAGAGCTAGAGAGGTAGGTCATGGAAACATTTAGACGCATGACTGATATGAAAGTAAAAGCTCGCACGGCCCTTTTAGAACAGTTGGCTAAAGAGGCTACTACATATCTTCAAAAGCGCTTTAACGAAGTCGAACAGGAGTCAGCTGAGGACAAAGCCGAGTGGGACGCTGAAATAGACAGGCTGAATGAAATAGCTATTAAAGAGCTGGGAGAGATTATTTTCTCGCACGATAAGGAAACATTGCCGCTACGCCTTGAAAGCTATGATGTTAGTCAAACTGAAGACTACTATTTGTTGAGTTTTTTTATATCTGACCAAGAAAAGCCAGTTGCTCGTTTTAAAAAGCTGTTTCCCGGCCAAAAGTACAAGCCTGATAGAGCAATAAACGAGGTCCAAAAATGGAAGGCATTGGCTACGTGCGTGAGGTCTATTCGTAACTTCACGTTAAAACGGCACCCGCTCATAGATCTCCGACAAGTCCTCCTAACGTGAAAGCTCGACTTCTCTCCAATACTTCATATACACATCGTAGACGTGCTCAGGCAGCGGATGCTTGTAAAACCGCCAATCCACCCCAGAAACCCCGTGCGTCAGTATGAAGTTCTTGTTTTGATGATATGCAGCTTCTGTGCAATCAACCCGCGACCCTGCGTGAGTTTCCGCCGGACAGTCAGGAAATAAGCTCATTTTGGGGCTTATATTCAAAATGGCGAGCTGTGGGGGCCCTATTCGTCGTTCGACGACTCAGCCTCAAGACGTCATGGGGGTGATGATTGTTCTTTAACTACCTCCGCGCTGACGCGTCCAGCGAAGCGCTACAAACACTGTCGCAAGAGCTCCAAGTCCATATAGCACCTCGAATCCGGGAAGCGGATTCTGGCTCTTGGCTGCGGAACTCACTTGTGCGACGTTCGTCGTTGAAGGATTTGCACTGGCAGTCACGCTCGAAGTAGCGGCTGACGTCGTCGGCAACGCAGTTGGTGATGGAGTTGCTGACGCCGAACCAGCGACGTTTGCTGCGACTCGCGTTACCGTGACCGCGTCAACGGCCTGCGCACCTGATGGCAGTTTCGCTATTCCCGTTCGCTGCGCAGCGTCTGTACTTAGGGCACTACTAGCGCTTGGATTGGCGGTGAACGCTAGGATCTGGAACGTCTTGCCAACGCCGAACGTGCTGCCTACCGAGAGACGTGTTGACCACGTCGCATCAATCCCCACCGTGATCGGGGGGGCTTGCGGATAGTATATGCCCGCGGTAGGATCGTAGGGCACTATCCAAAGCGAATATCCCTTTGCGAGTTGTGCTTTGCCACTCACAGGTTGAGTAGGACCAGCTTTGCCATTATTAGATGGCGAGTTGATCTTCACCGTGCCTCCTTGCGTTTGTGCGCTTGCAACAGCGCAAACTGATGTTAGCACGAGCAAACTCACAAGTAATAAGATGGCCCATTTATGCGCGCTCATGTGGATACCTCTTACAAACGAGCTGCCGATTACCAGATAAACTTTTTCAATTGGTTCTAAACTAGCTACGGAGGATTCTGCCACTGGGAGAATCCCCCTAAACGGCCGTCAGATTGAGAGATAGCGAGCGCATCCGCGCAGTTAATTATAAAAAGCATCGTTCTGACTAATAGCTGGAGATTGGGCTATCAGGTGGCTTAAAACTTAAAGGCGCTCCCAGCCTAAATCGACGAAATATCCAGGTAATCAGAGCTGCTTATTGGCACGCCGTGGTCGCGGCGGGTTTCATCCAGTTGGAGGCGACCGCGATTCAGAAACGTTCACACATGATCACGGAAAGAACCGACGTTGTCATAGGGCTCGAAGTACACGTCCAACTGACAACGCACTCGAAGCTTTTTTGCGGATGTTCGACGCGCTATCAAGACTCAGAGCCAAATACCCACACGTGCCCGATTTGCCTCGGCCTTCCGGGCAGTTTGCCAGTCATCAATGAGATGGCAGTCGTGTACGCCGAACGGGTCGCAAAAGCGCTCAGCTGCTCGGTCCAACGGACGCAGTTCTACAGGAAGAACTATTACTACCCCGACCTGCCGAAAGGCTTCCAAATCAGCCAGTATGACTTTCCGCTCGCCATAAATGGCTACTTGATGGTGGATAGCGAGGGCCAAGAACGAAGGATCCGGATCAGGCGGGTGCATTTGGAAGAGGATCCTGGGAAGCTGACGTACCGCGGCACCATCGAAAAAGCCCAATACTCACTCATTGATTATAACCGCTCAGGCGTACCGCTCCTCGAAGTGGTAACCGAGCCTGATCTTCGGACTCCCAAAGAGGCTAGGCGCTTTCTCAATAAGTTGCGTAACATCCTCGAGTATCTCGACGTCTTCGACGGCAACCTCGAAGGATCGCTTCGGGTCGATGCAAACGTCTCGATCGCCGGCGGGCAACGTGCTGAGGTTAAGAACATCTCGTCCTACAAGGGCGTCGAAAAAGCGCTCCTCTTTGAAATAACCCGCCAACGAAACCTGCTTCGAAGGGGTATCCACATCACACAGGAAACGCGACACTTCGATGAGGCGCGCGGCATCACGATTTCGCTGCGTTCAAAGGAGCAAGAGCACGACTATCGGTACTTCCCCGAACCTGATCTGGCTCAAGTCGACCCCGAGCCGCTGGTCAAAAAATTCCCGCAGCAAGTGGAAATAGAGCTCCCTGACACTAAGCGCCGCCGTTTTATCGAGCAGTACCGCATTTCAGACTACCTCGCGAAAGTGCTCACCGCGTCGAAGCCTCTCGCCGATTACTACGAAACGGTCGCCGCACTCGTCGACCCATCGGCGGCCGCAAGCTGGGTCGTAGACGTTCTCCAAGGCGAGCTCAACTACCGCGGCCTTACCCTTGACGCGTTCAGCCCCGCCTACTTAGTCGACGTCATTACCAACGTGACCGATGGACACATCACCGAAAAGGCAGCAGTCAAGGTCATACGAATCGTTCTCGACCGTGGCGGCACCCCTTGCGAGATCATCGACGAGCAAGCGCTCCACACTGCACCAGCCGAGCAGATCACGACAGCGGTTAAGCAAGCGATCGAGGAGAACCCACAAGCCGTAGCAGATTATCAAAGCGGGAAGAAAGGCGCACTCAACTTTCTCGTGGGTCAGGTTATGAAAAAGACGCGGGGGCGGGCCGACCCCGCTCTGACCAACCGTCTTATCCAGGAGCAGCTTTGATGCATCTGGTCGTCACCGAAAAAGACCTCGCAGCGAAGAGGATCGCCGACATTCTCTCAGACGGGGCGGCATCGCCTACGAAAGTCTCGAGCGCCAACGCATACCGTTTTAACAGTACGGTCGTTCTAGGCCTCAAGGGCCACATCGTGAAGCTTGACTTCCCCGATGAGTACAGGGACTGGAAAGTCGACCTTCACGACTTAATACGGGCAGACATTGTCACCGTTCCAACCCACAAAACGATCGTGGCAGGCCTTAAACAGGCCGCCAAGGACGCCGATAGAGTTACAATCGCAACAGATTTTGACACAGAAGGCGAACTTATTGGTTTAGAGGCGTGCACGATTATTAAGTCTGTAAAAGACGTCGAGGTTGAGCGCGTGCGATTTAGCGCGATGACGCCGATCGAGGTCAAACGCGCGTTTCGCTCGCCCACGAAAATCGACCTCAACCTCGCCCGTTCAGGCGAGGCACGGCAAGCTGTGGACCTTATCTGGGGCGCTGCGCTTACGCGTTTCATATCTACCGCTGCGAAGCGACTCGGGAACCGCTTTCTATCTGCAGGACGAGTACAGAGTCCGACGCTGGCGCTGATCGTCGATCGCGAGCGTAAGATCGCACAATTCGTGCCTGAGCCTTACTGGGAAGTGTTTATAGACCTTAACACCGGCTGCGAGACGTTTCACGCAAAACATCAAACCGACCGATTTCGAGAAAAAGCAAGTGCACTTGCTGCTGGTGAAAACATCGGTGACACGGCTACCGTCGTAACGTTTGCCAAAACAGAACGAGTGGATGCGCCACCAAAGCCCTTCAATACCACGGAGTTTATCGCTGCGGCAAGCGCGCTCGGCATTTCGGCTAGCCGCGCCATGGATACTGCCGAGCGCCTATATACTGCAGGATGGATCAGCTATCCGCGTACAGACAACACGGTGTACCCGAATGAGCTCGATCTCCGCCTCACCGTTAATATGTTCAAGAGCGGCCCGTTCGCTGAGAACGCTCGTTTGCTGCTCCAACAAGAACGGTTGGTCGCCACCCGAGGAAAAAAGCAAACGACCGATCATCCGCCGATCCATCCAACGATGCGCGCCACTCAATCGAATCTCGAGCCACTCAGCTGGAAGCTCTACGAACTCGTCGTGCGACGGTTCTTTGCGACGCTTTCTGACCCAGCCCGTTGGTGCACGAAAAAGGTCACGCTGGAATCCCACGGAGAGCTATTCAGGGCGACGGGGCTCGAGCTGTCACACCGAGGCTGGCGCTTTCACTATCCTTATGCGCAGACGCAAGAGCGACATCTGCCGGATCTTCACGAGGGCACGGTCCTTACCGTCACGAACAAACAGATCGTCGAAAAGGAGACGCAGCCCCCCCAGCGATGGGGACAAGGCCAGCTTATCAAAAAGATGGAAGAACTCGGACTGGGAACGAAAAGCACACGACACGAGATCATAACGAAACTCGCTCAGCGAGGCTATATCGACGTCAGTCCCCTACGTCCGACCGGTATCGCGTGTAGCGTCACCGAATCACTCGAGCGCTACGCACCGACTATCACGAAACCGGAGATGACCCGCCTGCTCGAAGAGGAAATGGAGAAGGTCACCGTAGGCGCACTTTCAAAGGAGTTTGTCGTGGTCAACTCGAGGGACATTCTTGATAAGGTCTTAAACACACTCGATGAGCGATACCAAGAGATCTGCGCGTCGCTGCAAACGGGCCTGCGCGGCGACGCGACCGTCGGAACGTGTCCTCAGTGCAACTCGGACCTTATCGTGCGCCGCTCGAAACGTGGCGGACGGTTTATAGGGTGTTCTGGATATCCAAACTGCACCTTCGGACTCCCACTGCCCAAAACGGGGAGGCTTCGCATCACTGCCCGCAAGTGCAAGCAGCACGACATGCGACTAATCAAAGTGCAGACTGGCAAGCGATTGTGGGACCTCGGATGCCCACAATGCAACTATAGCAGCTGGATGGAAAAGAACAAAAGGAAGGAGACCACTCAACCACGTCCGGGGCACGACTGAAAAACGCTTAGTGCTGTATTGCGCGGACAAAGCTTGCGATTTTGTTTTCGATGTCCGCGTCCTCTTCGATTGCTGTACCCGTTACGATAACATCCGCCCCGGCCTGCGCGAGCAACGCGGCCTGCTTATCCGTCCGTATCCCGCCGCCGACGATGAGCTTCGTATCGTCTATGGCTGCTTTTGCCGCTTTGACCATTACGGGCGGCACCGTATCTGAGACGCCAGAACCTGCCTCAAGGTAGATCCACCGCATGCCCATGTATTTTCCAGCGAGCGCGTATGCAGCAGCAATCTCAGGCTTGTTGCGAGGAACTAGCCGTGCGTCACCTATCCAGCCAACAGTGCCGCCCGGTTCGACGATGATATACGCCACCGGAAGCGGCTCCACTCCGTAGCGTTTAATAAAAACGGCGCCGAGAGCTTGGTTTGTGCTGAGATACGCCACATTTCTCGAGTTTAACAGACACAAGAAGAAGATCGCGTCGGCGGCGATGCTAACGCTGCCAACATCCGACGGGAAGATGATCGTGGGGACTTTCGTGCTGCCCTTAATTTCCTGCACCGTGCACTCTAGACCGCGGCCGCCGACGCCGACAGAACCCCCAACAAGAATCGCGGTCGTGCCTCCCGCTGTCGCGCCCCGAGCAATGTCCGCAGCTTCCTCTGGCGATTGGGAGTCGGGATCGACAAGCGTTAGATGTATCGTTCCTTGCCTAGTGATCGCCTCTTGAAGCTGCTGCTCAATCGTCAACCGCCTAACCCCTTCGTTCCTTGGACTTGACTCTTAAGTGTTTATAACCGCATTTCCTACAACGCGTCGCCCTTGGCGGGTTGCGCGCGTTACATCGCATGCAGATTTTGATATTTAACAGCCTTTTTTCAGCTTCTGGAAAACGTGCCATCAGATGTACCTCTCACTTCGGAGCAACATACACCTAACAACACTTAATCTTTCTGTTCACGATAACCGCAAAAACGTTAACAAGAGGCCGTTTAGCCTCGCTCGTAGGCGCGTTCGCACGCAAGAAGGTCGGCGACAGTACTCGCTTCAGCGTACTCGTTGAGGGGGGCGGCGTTTAAGGCTAGGAAGGTTGGGCCCCATTTAAACTTACCTAGCAGCTCTTTTGCGCGTTCTTTCTCGCCAAAAACATAGAGAGCGGCCCCGAGCGCCTCTACCGTCGTGAGCTCGTACGGCCGCCCATAGTTGACAGGATTTGCCGCTATGAGATAGGGAAGTCGCCGTCTGCAACGGGCGCGAAGCGATTGGAAGACGTGCTCACACTGTTTCCAGGAGCAGTCAACAGCGACCAGCGCGGCCACCTGATCCGCGCGGCATAACGGCGCGCGGGCCGATGGGTCGAGCAGCACCGTATGCGCCCGTCCCAAGGAACGCGGCGTCGAAAAAAGATCCACTAGATGAAATTTGGCCAGCTTCTTCGCTGTGCACTTCTTTGGATTACACTGCTCTGCGTGAAAGACGTACAACTGCGTGCTCATTTTCAGCAAGGCTTATTCTTGCGTCAAGATGAGATGATCGAGCTTGAACACACGCGAGAAGCCGCATTCGTCACAGACGACGTTCATCTTGTATTCGTCCAGATGAACCGTATGCACGGCCTGCTCTTTACAGTGCACGCAGGCACTGTGCTTCTCGAAGTCCCACGCATCATATTTCATGCCCAGTGGGGACATCGGCGGCGTATCCGTTCCGTAAATCACGCTTCGTATCACATAGTGACGCTGAGCGCCGCACGTCAAGCACGTGACGATTCCCCGTCCGTCCCCAATCCGCAAGACTTGCGTCGCTTTCGTTTGGCAGTAAAAACAAACGACTTCTTTTTCAAACTGCCATTCTTTAGGTGTTATTGTTGCACGCATAGGCCCACCAGCGCCAAACGGCATCACGGCCTAACATGTCTTTTATGGGCGCTCAATTATATAAGAATATTCAAAAAAAAGTGTGTGTCCAAAAAAGCTCCGAAAACGGGCTCTTTGGACCGGGAAAGGATATTGTAGCGAGGGCGATATGACACCGAGTTACATCGTGCAAAACGACGCGAGCTTATCCGCCACGTCGCCTGCTGTCGTTATTGGAAACTCGTCGGCCTTCATCTTGGCAACATACTCGTGAAGTTCTACTTTTTGACCTTTCATCGAGCACTGCATAGCCCAGCCCTTCGGAAACACGGTCATCAGCTGCTCGCGACTCGTTATCGGAAACGGCACCTGGGCTTTCTTCAACTCGAACACGATTTCAGCTTTGAAATTTTGGATCTCAGAGATCGCGGGATCGATACCATAGTCCTCAAATACAGGTTTCTTAGGGGGTTGTTCCGCCATTATTATCGCCTCAATATAACAGATAGACTCCATCGATGTCTATGCATTAAGCCATATCGCTACATGGTTGCACGATATCTACTTAATAGTTTTGGAAAAAAAGCGGCTGAGCCCCAGATTCGACCTTTGCTCTGCAGAATTCAAGACGTAATCCGTAGTCTAGCCGCGCGATCACGCGTAACTTCGTTTTCGGTGCCTAGTTAGTCAAATTCGCTGTAGATTTGCTCCATCAGATTCGGCAGCCCGTTCAGGACGTCGCTACATGAGATTATGCCGAGGATCTCTTGCCCGTTAAAGACGGCAAGATGGTTCACCCCGCCTTTTCGAAACAGCTTGGCCGCGTACAGTATGGGCATTCCTGGGGATACGATGAAGAGCGGCTTGTTGGCCACCTCACCTACCGTCACCTTACCTATATCGACTTCATCGGCAAACAAATCAACGACGTCCCTCTGGGTAATGATGCCGAACGGCTCGTCTTTTTCGAGCGGCGACACAATGAACGCGTCTATTCCTGCTTCCACCATGCGCTTTGCAGCGTCGAGGAGGGAAAGGCTAGGATCAATAGTCGCCACCTCTTGTGCAATCACGTCCCTCACTTTGAGTCGCTTCATAATACTCACCCGTGTGTTATTGCGCTACCTCTGTACATAAAAGCTCGGATGCGTTGCGAGGCACGTAAGAAGGCCAAAAAAGGTGAGTCAGCGGCTGCAAGGGGTATGCCACGGTATTCGGCACATCCATTCGCACTGATGACGCGCAATAGCGATAGATGTAGACACTTTTGGCTAAATCGGCAACTTTAGCAAGCTCCATGATCTTAATTTTTAGCGCCGTTCTTCTTAAAACAAAAAAAAGTAATGAGTGAAAAACTGCCGCGAACGGTTTCTTTTTTGCTAAACGCCCAAGAATCTTCTTTTTGAGCAGTATTGCTATTGAACCACAAAATATATCGTGTTATATACTAAATCATCATAATTAATCATAAGAAAGTGTAACATCTTGGTGACACAATGTGGATAACGATGTTATACAGCTGATCGACAAACTCAAACACGGAGCGGTCGACAGATGCAGAGAGCGCGTTCTGCGCGCGGCTGAAAAAACGAAATACGGTGAGCAAAAACAATACATCGAAAAACGTCCTTCACGCGAGGGGATAGCGGCGCACTTAAAAGAGCGCCGCGGGCTGTAAGACAAAAACTGTGGTGGATATAGAGAATGCCTGAAGAACAACCTTCTGTTTTGCAGCAAATAAGGAAAAAAGAGGTCGAATTAAGCGTAAGAGCAGATCAGGCCAGAAGAGACGGTGAACAGATCGTCGCAGATGCTAAAAGAGAGGCTGCCGACATTTTGAAAAATGCGGAGGTTGACGGAAGAAGAAACGCAGAAAGGTGGCATAAAGAACAGCTAGCGAGCGTCCTTGAAGAAGTCGATAAACTACACAGATCCGGTGAGGATGAGGTAAAAACTGCAAGACTGAAAGGAGAACAAAATTTGCCGAAGGCTATCGACGAAATTGTAAACGTCGTGATTTCAGGTTAGATCCCTATGCTTCAGAAGATGGCCAAAATCCAAGTCATTGGACCAAAACACGACCTACACAGCGCAGTTGACTTTCTATACAACCTAGGATCGGTTCATTTGGAGGACGCGACAAAGACGATCTCTCCGGGCGATACAATGTTGCGGCGCTCACAGCAAGGGCCAAGAGCTGACGTCGCAAGCGTATTAATCAGGGTTAACGGCATGGTCAATTTGCTGCCCGAACTGCCTGTGCACGAACAGCTGAAGGCTCAGATCTATGGCGACCTTCGATGGAAAAATGACGAAGAACTTGTAGCGGAGGCAAGTCGCGTCATAGGCGAGCTTGAGGCAACGACGAAAGAGCTTGCAACGCGAAAAAGCGATATTGAATTTACCCTCACCAATTTGAATCATTATGAACAAGTTATTGAGAAACTGCAGCCCTTAGAATCTCAAATCCCAATCCTAGAGGGTTTTGAGGTCACTGTAATTCTTATAAACAGACAGTTCAAGGACGTCTTAGACATTATCCGGTCAGCACTCGTTGAGATTACGCATAATCAGTTTGAGCTCATGTCCGCCGACATCGACGATGTGACGACGGCTGCGGTGACCGTGTTCAACAAGAATTCTTCCGACCAAGTGCATTCATTTATTTGGTCTCAAAACGTCAATGAGGTCCGGTTGCCGTCTGAATTCTTAGGTAAGCCGTTTGACGAGGTCCTTACGTTAGTAGAGCAACAAAGAAAGCAGCTTGCAGCCGAAATGGATACCATAAATGAAGATTTGACAGAACTGTCGAAGCAATGGCATCCAGAACTTGCGGTGCTCAAAGAGGTGCTTGAGGACCGAAACGAAGAGCTTAGTGTTTTTTCTAAATTTGGTGAGACTGACTTTACTTTTGTCATAACGGGTTGGGTGCCGAAAAAGCAACTTAAGAAGGCACGAGAGGGTTTGAAAGAGGCGTTTAAAGGAAGAGTCATTGTGAACGACCTCATAGTACCTAAAGAGGAACGCGATAATGCGCCCTCCTTCTACGATAATCCGCGACTTGTCAAGCCCTTTGAGTTTCTGAGCGGGTTGATGAGCGCGCCACGATACGGGGAGATTGATCCAACTCCGTTGATGGCAGTATTCTTCCCAATCTTCTTCGGCCTTATGGTGGGCGATATCGGATATGGCATCTGCATACTTGTTTTTGCCCTCTTCGTGCGAAGACTCTACGGCGAGCGCATCAACGCCTTAAAGCAATTGGCGAACATCATGATCATCTCCTCATTTCCCACCATGTTCTTTGGCTATCTCTACGGCGAATTTTTTGGAAATTATGGACAAATGATGGGCTGGATAGCGCCGGTCACCATAAATGGAATGACGTTGGATAGGATGAACATGATCGTGCCGTTTCTTATCTTCTCGATCGCCATTGGGGCTTTTATGATCCTTTTGGGCCTGTGCTTAGGCATGGTAAACGCCGTGAGACGGAGACATAAAAAACTCATGGGTGAAAAAGCTGGTATGCTGCTCAGCATAACGGGTATACTATTGGTTCTTCTCGCAGCTGTTGCGGTGATTCCAGTTCTACTTTTGTATCCTGGCATCGTTATGCTTTTAATAGGAATTCCATTAGTCTTTTATGGCGGGGGGATAGTCGCGGCAATAGACATTATGAGTTCGCTAACAAACATCCTGTCGTACGCCAGGATTATGGCCATCGGCATGGCTTCTGTAGTTTTGGCGCTTGTAGCCAATAAGCTAGGAAGCTCAATGTCAATTTTGGCGGTGGGAATTTTGGTCGCAGTTTTGCTTCACGCGGTAAATGTCGTTCTGTGTATGTTTAGTCCGTCGATCCAATCACTAAGGTTACATGTTGTAGAATTCTATTCAAAGTTCTATGAGGGCGGAGGCAGACAGTACGATCCGTTCAAACGAGGAACGGCAAAATGAGAGCAGAGATGCAGGCTGCGCGCCGCACGATACCATAACTGTTTTGTTAATGAGGCCCAGATGATTCGTAAACAACCCGCGTGCAACGGCGGAGCAATGTGTAGGCAAGCCAAATGTGCGCACAGATACGCTATCCACAGAGAGACTACTGTGAATTTTCGAACTCGCTAGTGGTGACAGGGCCCTAAAAACGTGAGTTACAGAAAATGCGTAAGGAGTTGATAAAAAATGGTCGAACCAATGATACCGATTGGTGCTGCAATAGCGTTTGGGCTAGGTGCAATCGGAACCGGGATGGCACAGGCGAAGATTGGTGCAGCGGGAGCAGGAGTGATTGCAGAAAAACCAGAATTGTTCGGTTTAGCGCTCGTTTTTTTAGCGCTTCCAGAAACGTTAGTCATTTTAGGCTTCGTCATAGCAGCGATTATCCTTTTCGTTCTAGTCTGACATATGAACGCTCAGAACTTTAAGTGCTCGCGCGGGATATACTCGTCTGAGCTCTACAACGACTTTTCCAAACAGTCTCAAACCATTGTTGCAGGCGCTAATCCCTCTCTTCTAAAAACGGTACTGAATAAAGAAAAAGCCGAAAAAAGGTGCTGATGCAAATGATGTCAGAGCAGTTGACTGACTTGCTGATAGCGATGGAGGAGAGCACTGAAGAACGAATTAACGAGATTATAAAGCAAGCTCATCAAGACGCCGAAGAAATAAAAAGAACTGCTGAAGAAAAGGCAGAGACGATCAAAAAGTCGTACCTCGACAGTGCAGAAAAATCCTTTGAGTCAGAACGGAACAAACTGATTTACAACGCCAAGTCCGAGATTAAAATGGACGTGATCAAAGCAAAGGATGAGATGATACAAAGCGCGTTTGTTGAAGCCAAAAAAAGTCTAGACGATCTTAGAGATCACGAAAGCTACAAAGGACGTTTCAAGAGTATGATCCAAGAAGCGATGCACGAACTAGGGGGGGAGAAGGCGCGGCTTCATATCGACATGAGGGATGAAAACCTCTGCAAGCAAATCTTAGATGAGCTGAATGAGAATTCTGAGATCGTCGTTGATTTAACGTCTGCAGGAGGGTTAAACGTCAGCACCAGAGACGAAAAAGTTGTTGTATTCAATACAATTGAGTCAAGACTCGACAGGGCTAAAGAGTTCCTAGAACGACAGGTTTTTGCCACTCTTTACGGTGATTAGCGTGGAGTACGATTATGCGAATGCGCGAATCAGGGCTATGAAAAGTCGCCTGCTTGACCGGAAAGAACTCGAGGAGCTAGCCGGCAAGTTGGACCTTGAGTCTGTGATCAATCAATTGGAGGAGACGCCATATCGAGAGGACATAGAGAGCGCGAGTGTAAAATATACGGGTATAGCTTGTGTCGAATATGCGCTTCGACAGAGTTTAAGTAATACCTTTCGTTTAATTCTGAGTTTTGTAAAGGGAGAAGACACGCAGACCCTTATGGAGATATTCCTCAACAGGTGGGATATCCAAAATATAAAAACGATCTTGAGGGGAAAAAACATCCACGAGCCGGCAAACGAGATATTAGAGAGTCTAGCACCGGCAGGCGCACTTGACGACGCGACGCTCGTTGCGCTAACCAAGCAACTAGACGTTAAGGCCGTAATAGATTTACTTGCAACCTGGGGGATCGAGTATTCACGCCCGCTAACGCAGCATTTTAAGGAATATAGCGAAAGAAAAGATCTCGTTGTTTTAGAATATGCGTTGGACAAGTTCTACTACGAACACGCTTTGTCCGTCGCGGCGGGTGAATCGTACGACGAAGGGATCATTCGAGGAATGCTAACGAGAGAAATAGACGTAACAAACATAAAGAGTGTTTTGCGGATCATACGAGACAAAGTCGAACTTGAAGATGCCCAATACTACTTCATTCGCGGTGGAAAAGAGTTAGATGTCAACAAGCTGTCGGCCTTAAGCGCAACCCGAACGATTGACGGAGTTATTAAACAATTGACCGGCACTTCTTATGATTTTCTCGCTAGTGTTCCCGACGAGTACGTCAAAATGGAGAAGATCTCGGCATTTGAAAAAGAGCTCGACACGTTTCTCTTGCACAAAGCGCTGGGCCTGTTCACTGGAGATCCGTTAAGCATCGCCTTGGCCATAGGCTATCTGTGGGCTAAGTTAAACGAGATCGCAAATATCCGTATAATAGCCTTATGCAAGACAGAGTATGTGCCAGAAAAGGAATTGATGGAGGAACTGGTGTTTGTATAAGTTTATAGTCATTACCGATCCTGAAACTGCACCAGGATTTCGACTCGCCGGAGTGGAGGTGCTCGAGGCTTCTACGGTAGAAGAGGCGAAGGACATAATCCCGTCCTTGTTATACAAGGATGATACCGGCATTGTCGCGGTGAACGAGGATTTAATGGATTCGCTCGATCAAAAGCTCATTGAGAAAATCGAAAAGACGCACAGGCCGATAGTTATTCCCATACCGTCGAGAACGCGACAAATTGATCGCACCGACTACATAGAAAGGATGTTGCGCAGGGCGATTGGCTACAATATCGTTGTGAGGAGATAGGATATGCTGCAGGGATTAATCTCACGGATTTCAGGTCCGGTCGTTTACGCTCACGGAATGCGCGGGTCGAGATTGTATGACGTCGTGCGAGTCGGTCACGAGCAGCTCAACGGCGAGATAATACGATTAGACGCAGATGAGGCTGTCATCCAAGTCTACGAAGATACGTCAGGACTGAAGGTCGGGGAGGAAGTCGTAGATACCGAGAGCCCGCTGAGCGTCGAATTGGGTCCTGGTATAATATCGTCAATCTATGATGGCATTCAGAGACCTCTCCCAATATTGATGGAAAAAAGTGGAGATTTCATTTCGCGCGGGATAACGGCGCCTGGGCTTGACCGAGATCGAAAATGGGAGTTCGCCCCTTCAGTGAAGCAAGGCGATGCTTTGGTAGCAGGAGATGTCGTAGGAACGGTACACGAGTATCATATTGAGCACAAGATCATGGTTCCTCCAAATGTATCAGGTACGGTAACTGAAATAGCAGGTGGAAACTTCACGGTAGAAGATACCGTGTGCGTCTTAGATAACAAGACCAACGTTACGATGATGCAGAAATGGCCGGTGCGAATTGGCAGGCCGTACGCTAAAAAGCTGGATGCCACGTCGCCGCTGCTTACCGGACAGCGCATTTTTGACAGCATGTTTCCGGTGACAAAAGGCGGCACTGCCATGATTCCCGGTGGATTTGGCACCGGAAAAACCGTCTCGGAACAAACGCTCGCAAAGTGGGCTGATGCGCAGATTATAGTATACATCGGCTGTGGAGAGCGAGGCAATGAGATGACTGATGTGCTGACCGAATTCCCTGCGTTGGTTGACCCTCGTACGAAGCGACCGTTGATCCAAAGGACCATCATGATAGCAAACACCTCGAACATGCCCGTTGCGGCTAGGGAAGCCTCCATTTACACAGGGATCACCATGGCTGAATACTACAGGGACATGGGGTACGACGTCGCTTTGATGGCAGACTCGACGTCACGATGGGGAGAAGCGCTCCGAGAGGTTTCGGGGAGACTGGAAGAGATGCCTGGAGAAGAGGGATATCCCGCCTATCTCGCAACACGGTTGGCGGCCTTTTACGAGCGTGCCGGCAGGGTTGTTTGTCTAGGTGCAGACGGGCGCACCGGATCAATCACAGTCGTTGGCGCGGTGTCGCCGCCCGGCGGCGATTTCTCAGAGCCGATAACTCAAAACACGCTGCGCATAGCTGGGGCATTCTGGGCTCTAGACACTAGCTTAGCGTACAGGAGACATTTTCCCGCAGTCAACTGGATAAATAGCTACTCGCTCTATCTAGATAGCGTCCAAGAGTCTTTTGTTGACAGCATCGCTTACGATTGGAGAGACCTACGCGACAAGACCATGTTTCTCCTGCAAAAGGAGGTCGAATTGCAGGAGATCGTTCAACTGGTAGGTCCCGATGCATTGCCAGAGACTGAAAAGGCGATCTTAGAAGTAACGAGAATGATACGCGAGGACTTCCTACAGCAAAGCGCGTTTGACGAGATTGACTCTTTTTGCCCTCTTGAAAAGCAGTACTGGATGTTGAAAGCGATCCTCGCCTTCAACGATGCGACAACCGAGGCGTTGAGCAGGGGGATCTCGCTGCAACAAGTGCTGGCCTTGCCAGTAAAAACAGCTATTGCGCGCATGAAGGAACAGGAAGAGCTGGATGCCATAAAAGGCCTTATAGACGTAATAGACAGCAGTGTGGGGTCTCTGGAGGCAGCAACGTGACATCCCACAGTTTACTCACGAAAGAGTACAGAACAATTAACTACGTTTCTGGGCCGCTAATATTCACCGAGAACGTGAAAGGCGTTTCTTTCGGGGAGACTGCCAAGATTACGCTTCCCAATGGAGAAGAGCGGACCGGTCAAGTTTTGGACGTTTCTCGAGAGCTCGCTGTCGTGCAAGTGTTCGAAGGGACAAGTGGGATCGACGATCTCAACACGCGCGTCAGGTTTACGGGGGAGCCGCCAAAAGTAAACGTCTCATTTGACATGCTTGGCAGGATCTTCGATGGCGTCGGCAATCCACGAGACGGTGGGCCAGCAATCGTTTCAGAAGAGAGCGTGGATATCACAGGAACGCCAATAAATCCGTACGCCCGCGACAAGCCGGCTGACTTTATCCAAACGGGCATGTCAGCGATCGACGGCTTAAACACGCTCGTTCGGGGACAGAAACTCCCCATATTCTCAGGCTCTGGCTTGCCGGCAAGCCGGCTTGCAGCTCAGATAGCACGACAGGCGAAAGTGGTGGGCGAGGGGGAGAACTTCGCCGTCATTTTTGCAGCAATGGGGATTACCTACAAAGATGCGTCATTCTTTATGAGGGATTTTGAACGTACCGGGGCACTGGAGCGTGTGGTATTCTTTATGAATTTAGCAGATGACCCTACTATTGAGCGTGTTGCCACACCACGGTGTGCTTTGTCTGTTGCAGAATACCTCGCTTACACGCACGACTTGCACGTGCTCGTCATCCTCACTGACATGACGAATTATTGTGAAGCCTTGAGAGAAATTTCCACCGCGCGCGAGGAGGTCCCTGGTCGGCGTGGCTATCCGGGATACATGTATACCGACCTTGCGTCTATTTACGAACGGGCCGGACGGATCAAAGGAAAAAGGGGATCCATCACGCAAATCCCGATCCTAACCATGCCCGACGACGATATTACGCATCCTGTGCCCGATTTGACTGGCTACATCACTGAAGGGCAAATCGTGTTAAGCCGAGACCTGTACCGAAGAGGAGTAGATCCTCCTATTGACGCGCTTCCCTGTTTGTCTCGACTGATGAACTTGGGGATAGGGCCGGGAAAAACCAGAGAAGATCATCGAAATGTGGCGGACCAGCTCTACGCATCGTACGCATACGGCAGGGATTTGAGACGCTTGGTTGCCATTGTTGGCGAAGAGGCGCTGACCGAACTCGACAAGAAGTACTTAGAATTTGCAGATGAATTTGAACGACGATTCATATCTCAAGGAGATGAAGACAGAGACATTGAAACGACGTTCGGGATAGGCTGGGATGTCCTTTCGATGCTTCCCGAGGAGGAGCTAAAAAGGATAAAACTAGACTATATTCAAAAATATCATCCAGTTCATAAGGGGAGCTGACGTGGAACAAGTTCACCCCACTCGAATGGAACTGATCAAAAAAAATGGCCAAATAAAACTGGCCGAGCAGGGAAGGGACCTCTTGCGCCAAAAGATGGACGCCCTCATTCAAGAGTTTTTTCACATCATGATTTCGGTTTCCAAATCGCGAGAAGAACTGGACATCGCAGCCATAGCTGCCCAACGCTCTTTGTGCGTCGCTGAAGCAGTTGACGATCTTACAGCTCTGAAATCCGCTTCCTTTGCGACAAAACGAGCCCTAACCCTTGATATTCGGGGGAAAAACATAATGGGGGTTCCAGTTCCACTCGTTGAACGAAAGACCGTCACAAAAAGTGTCCTCGAACGTGGTTACAGTATGATAGGGACAAGCGGGCGGATAGACGAAACGGCAGAGAGGTATGAAACAGAACTAGATCTGATCATCGGGCTTGCAGAGACTGAGACATCTCTCCGAAGGCTCGGCGACGAAATTCAGATGAATAGAAGGCGAGTAAACGCCCTCGAACAAGTGCTCATACCCGAGCTTAAAAGGCAAGCAAAATACATCAAGATAGCCATCGGAGAGCGAGAAAGAGAGGATCTATATCGACTGAAGAAGGTCAAAAAGATTATTGAACAGAATGCCAAAAAGAAGAAACAGACAGCGGCTTCTGTTGCCGCGGCGTAATTCCTGTCAGTCAGCAGGTATCCCTTAGTAAAAGACGACCATTGTGCCTTCTTTGGGATCCCGTAACAAATTACTCTTTAGCTATTATCGCGGCACAAACTTCATCGACCGCTGTTTTCTCTGGTTTTTCCTTGCTACTCACTTGCTTTGCGACCACTATAATTTCCTCTAAATCATCTTTTGTCAGCTTTGCAAAAGAGATACCTTCCCAGTCGCTCCGCTTTATACATACCCACGCTTCACCAAGGATGTGCTTGAGCACGTCGATGTCTGTTGAAGTGAATGACTTCCATTCTGACGGCATCTTCCGCCGCATTTTTTCGAGCGCAACTTCAACGGCTTTTTCCTTGTGTATCTGAAATAGCCGTCTTCCAACTTCCTCGTCTCGGGCTTCAGGCATTACACTCCCCCAGTCATATTCTAGTTCCGCTTAGATATCTTTTTTGGAAATGAATTCTTCAGAATTGCCTCTCATCAGCATCGTGCAGGAAACAATTGCAACGGGCACATGGCTCGGACGAAAAAGGCCGATATCACGCGGCTTCAGCAGCCTTCGCTTTTATCTTTATCTTCTTAAGTCGGAAGATATTTTCGCGTTCCATTTCTTCGAGCCTGAAGACGATGAACGCCTCAGCCTCTTTTAAGTCGGGTATGACTCGAAACTCGAGAGCGTTGACACGACGCTTTATCCTTTCAATTTCCACAAGCAGTCGCTTGACCGCGGTTTCTACTTCGGCGGCGCGTATGACCTTATCCAACAACTCCTCATACGCCGCGGCAGCCTCGTCAATGGCGGATGATGTCCCGATGATTCCGTACCCCCGCTCATCTATGCTTTGACTGATGCTGGTGAAGGACACCTCTGGCACGACGACTCCCATCAAACTTCTGCTCGTTAACGCGACCTCGGGTTTGTGCTTTAGAGCAAACGCGGCAGAATAGACTTCGATCACGCCTTCGACCATTTTAGCGACATCGATCTTCTCTTTTGCGACTTTATATGTATTCGCCAAATCCATGCTCGCGTCTTTGGCCTTTTCAAGGACATCAAAGAACTCCAGAATGAGTCCATCCCGCTTCATCTTCAGCAGGTTATAGCCTGACTCCGAGAGGCGGATTTTCTTCTTGATCTCGAGCAGTTCCGATCGTGTTGGTTTTACTTCCCTTAAAGCCATGTGATCTCCTTGGTCGGTCGAGGATTATAGTACTGCACGTTCGCATCGCTCATCGGGTAGCGACGCGATGGCGCCCCCTTGTTAGGAGGCTGCCGGTACTGGCTCCTCTGTCCTTTTTGCGACGTGTGCTGGGTGATATTTCTCAATAAGCTTCCTGTCAATTCTCGTCAGTTGTGCTTCAGGCAGCGCCGCAAGTAGGTTCCAGCCGAGCTGCAGCGTATCCTCAATGCCACGATCTTCCTCATAGCCTTGCCGCACGAATTTGTCCTCGAAAGCGTCTGCAAACTCGAGGAACGTCTTATCGCGGTCTGACAGTGACTCCTTGCCAACGATCGCAACCAGCCCTCGCAGATCCTTGCCTTCAGCGTACGCCGCGTAGAGCTGGTCCGAAACGGCCTTGTGATCTTCCCTCGTCTTTCCAACTCCAATCCCTGAGTTCATAAGGCGAGAGAGCGAGGGGAGCACATTAACGGGCGGATAGATGCCCCGACGATGCAACTCACGAGAGATCACGAACTGCCCTTCCGTTATGTACCCCGTAAGGTCGGGTATGGGGTGGGTGATATCGTCACCAGGCATGGTCAGAATCGGGATTTGCGTGATTGAGCCTGTTTTCCCGCGGATTCGTCCCGCGCGTTCATAAATTGACGCGAGGTCGGTATACATGTATCCTGGATACCCACGCCTGCCCGGCACCTCCTCGCGCGCAGCACCGATCTGTCGTAGCGCTTCGCAGTAATTCGTCATGTCAGTAAGTATGACGAGCACGTGCATGTCGTGCTCATAGGCGAGATACTCAGCCGTCGTGAGCGCAAGTCGTGGAGTAATTAACCTCTCGATAGCAGGGTCGTCCGCTAGATTCAAGAATACAACGGCCCGCTCGAGCGCACCAGTTCTCTCGAAGTCGTTCATGAAGTGTTGTGCCTCTTCTGCGGTGATGCCCATAGCCACGAAAATGACCGCAAAGGCTTCCTCTGCGCCCAATACCTTTGCCTGCCGAGCGATTTGCAGCGCGAGGTCGTTGTGCGGGAGACCCGATCCAGAGAAAATGGGCAATTTCTGACCTCGAACGAGGGTGTTCATTCCATCTATCGTGGAAACGCCGGTTTGGATAAATTCAGACGGGTTGTCCCGAGCATAGGGATTAATGGCCGCACCGGTGATATCGAGTCGCTTTTCAGGCACGATTTCTGGTCCGCCATCCAACGGTTCCCCTGATCCTGAGAGTATGCGACCGAGTATTTCCTTCGACACGGGCATCTTGATGACTTCACCGGTGAACCGTATCCGCGAGTGCGTATCAATGCCCGCCGTCGTCTCGAACACTTGAAGTGCTACGAGCTTTTCGGACGTATCAAGAACCTGCCCTCTCTTTATCGTTCCGTCGTCTAGGATGACGTTGACAAGCTCCATATACCCAACCGGCTCTGTTTTCTCAACGAAAACAAGGGGCCCCGCGATGGACGTTATTGTTCGATATTCTTTCATTTTCTTCACCCTACGCCAGCTCCGCTCGCATGGCCGTTTCAACCTCTTCGAGCTTCGTCCCGTATTCTGCTTCAAACTTGATTTGTGCCAGCTCCGCTTTTGCCGGGACGTTTATGATCTCATCGACGAGTCTGCCCATGTTAAGAGCTTTTCTCGCAAGGTCGTCGTACACCATAATGGCCGCTAGCATGTCATGTTGCTTCTCAAGCGGACAGTAGGTGTCAACCTCGTGGTAGGCGTTCTGCTGCAAGAAGTACTCTCGAATCATCCGCGCGACCTCGAGCGTCAGTTGCTCATCGTCAGGGAGCGCGTCAGATCCCACAAGTTGCACGACTTCCTGCAGTTCGCTTTCTTTCTGAAGAATTGCCATGGCTCGCATTCTCAGCTCTTCCCAGTCGCCCGCCACGTGGCCTACAAACCATTCCGCGAGGTTTTGTGTATAGAGGCTGTACGAGTCCAACCAGTTAATCGACGGGAAATGACGGCGTTGTGAGAGCTTGCTATCAAGAGCCCAAAACACCTTTACTATTCTAAGCGTGTTTTGCGTCACGGGCTCTGAGAAATCGCCTCCGGGAGGACTAACCGCCCCGATAACGGTGATTGACCCTTCGTCACCGCTGAGCGTCTTGACACGCCCTGCCCGCTCATAGAACTCTGAGAGCCTAGCGGCAAGGTAAGCCGGATATCCCTCCTCGCCAGGCATTTCTTCCAGACGCGAAGAGATCTCACGCATCGCCTCGGCCCAGCGTGACGTTGAGTCCGCCATAAGGGAGACATCGTACCCCATGTCGCGGAAATATTCGGCGATGGTCAAACCTGTGTAAACGGACGCTTCGCGAGCTGCGACCGGCATGTTTGAGGTATTCGCTACAAGCACAGTTCGGTCCATAAGCGGCGCATTTGTTTGGGGGTCTTCGAGCTCCGGGAATTCGGTAAGCACGTCGGCCATTTCGTTGCCTCGCTCCCCACAGCCGATATATACGACAATCTGCGTGTCAGACCATTTCGCGAGTTGCTGCTGCGCAACCGTCTTTCCAGAACCAAATGGCCCAGGGATAGCGGCGGTTCCGCCTTTCGCTACGGGGAACAGGGCGTCCAGAATCCGTTGCCCCGTAACAAGTGGGACATCAGGCATAAGCTTCTCAACCGACGGTCTCGACACGCGAACGGGCCATTCCTGCATGAGCTTAAGTTGAGTTCCGTCGTCGAGGGTGCAGATCACGTCATCCACCGTGTGTTCGCCTGACTCGATGGTTGCTATCGTCCCGCTTATGCCAGGCGGGACCATAATCTTGTGCTTCAGGTTGGCGGTCTCTTGCACGTAGCCGATAGACTGTCCTCCCCGAACGTCCTCGCCCTTTTTCGCCTCGGGCACGAAATCCCATTTCTTGGAGTGGTCGAGTCCCGCGGCAGCGACTCCCCGCTCGATAAAGTCGCCCAGCTGAGCGTTCAACACCGGAAGCGGTCGTTGGATACCATCATAAATTGAACCTAACAGACCGGGCCCGAGCTCAACCGAGAGAGGGAGCCCAGTGTTTTCGACGGGCTCTCCGGGCTTGAGGCCCGAAGTATCTTCATAAACTTGAATGATGAACTTATCCCGGTCGATCTCGATAACCTCTCCCATTAAGCCTTCATCACCGACCTTGACCAGGTCATACATCTTTGCTTCGATCCCAGTAACGGTAACGACGGGCCCTGCAACCCGGTAAATCCTTCCTTTTTGTTCTACTTCCACAAGTCAACACCTACAGATCGCTTAATCTTCTCTCTCAGGTGGGTACGCGTATCTGCCGCGCCGCCGATTGAAATGACGGTGGGTTCGACCGAATCGTCCAACGCTATTCGCAAAGGCGTCGACAGTTTTTCCACATCATCACTGTTCATGATCAAGATCCCTATGTCCTCCTCCTTTAAGACCTCCTTAAGCGTCGGCTCCAAACTGGCATCAGTTGTGATGAAAGTCTTTCGTACGCCAGCCAGGAGAAAACCGGTCACAAAATCCGCATTGCCAACAACTGCAACTTCCACGCGAACCACCGCATCGTTATGTGCTTAGAATTGCGTTTTACTATAGCGTCAGATGATCCTTGATGATGTCTTCCGAAAGCCCCGCCTCTTTTCCTCGCGCTATGGCCTGGATGTTTCCCACTTCCGTATCCTTGCTTAGCATATACCCAAGCATCGGGAGGACAGTCAGCGGATTGAACGTCGACGCTTTCCATACGTGCTCGTTCAAGAACTTGTCAAGCCGCAGTTCGATCTTGCTCAGGGATTCCATCCGGTCAGTGACGATGTCAGATATAGCACTCCAGTACGGATATTTGCCCAGCAGAGTGACAAATTCCTCATAAGGCGCGCTTGCCATCTTTTCAATCTCTTGATCGGAGAGGTACAGCCCATTAGGCACGAAATATTCGAGCGCTCGCCCCCCCGAAATTCCTGCATTTCTCAACCTGAACAAGGTTTTTAGATTTGCGATGTCAATTTCCATCTGAACGACGCGCAAATACAACGAGGAGCCCTTTATCTTTGAGACGAGGTCAACCATCCGCATATAATAGAACTTGTCCAGAGCATCTTCCAGCTTCATCAAGGATTCTGAATAGTCGATGTCTTTGATGACCTCGTAGTAGACCGTGCCCTTCAAAGCTTCGATCACCTCTTCAATACTCGGCTTCCTCACGAGGCTTTGCAGGAACTCGAGGGAGAGCTCACCGCTAGGGACGAGAACCCTTAGTATCTCCTCGTCGGAGGCCCCGTACAACTTTCCTCTGAGTATGGTTTTGATTTCCCGAATGTCCCAGCGTCGTAGGTACTCCACTATTAGCTCGTGAGGTTCGCCCATCGTCATCTCGGTAAGCTTGACGAAGGTTCGCGCCAGGTTGAGATGCGTGGCAAACTCAAGCAAGTCGGTGCCGGAATACGTCCTCGCAAGTTCGTCTACTTCAGTCTTATACTCTGACTCCTCAATAAAGCGCGCTAATTCAGGAAGAGCCATTACGAGCAGTTTTGTGTAGGTCTCCTGCGGGAACAGCTTGACTTTCATCGCATGCACTCGTGCCGTGCCATAAGCGTATCTCGCTTTAACCGCGGATCCTGCATACCTGCGCTTTTTTGCTGGCGCTTTCATCCGTGCTCACACATTCAAAATCTCTAAAAGCTGTTTCAAAGACTGCTCACGCACGCTCTTTAGGAGGGTATCAAATGTCAGGTCGTGTATGACCGTGCCATCCTCGTTTTCCAACATTATGCCGCCTGAACAGCGAATCGTCCCACCGTATTCCAAGCGGCTAATTCGCTTCACTATGGATTCGTCGTTTTTGTTCGAAAACACTCGAGTAGAGTCTGTCTGTGATTCCAGCATTTTATTAATGATGCCCTCTCGTTCTGATTCGGGGAGCGACGCTAGCATCTCGATCGCTTCGTCGTATACTCGATCGAGCAATTCCTTCTTAGCATTTAGGATGGCCCGCTTGACCTCAAGATTGGCGCTTGAGATCTCTCGGTTTTTCCGGCGCTCAATTTGCTCGGCAGTCTGCGCTCTTTTTTCCTCAAGAAGCTGACTTGCCGTATTTTCAGCCCCAGCGATTATTGCGTTCGCTTCGTCCGTCCCTTCTTGGCTGATGCGAGCAGCTTCCCCCTTCCCTCGTGCTAGGACGTCTTTGACGACGACTTCCAAGCCCATAGGTCCTCAGACTGAAGGCAAAGCTACGAACAGCAATATCAAGGCCACGACAAGCCCGAAGATGACAATAGACTCCGGTATGACGGTCATGACCAGACCCCTCCCAAAGAAGCCTTCGTCTTCCGCCATAACTCCTATGGCTGCTGAGCCGATAACTTGCTCGCCTAAGGCGGCTGCGATTCCCGTTGCGCTGACCGCTATCGCTGCGGATAGTGCGATCAGCCCTGCTGCTTCTGGATTTACCATTTTATTTTTCCTCCGTGTACTTTCTCTCAAAACCGAACGGTTTGTACTTGATGCCCCCTCCACGATAGAACTTCGTAAAGAATTCAACGTAATGCAATCTCAAAGCCTGCAAGCCAGAGTCCAAAATTCCCAGCACCGTATTGACCGCGTGACCGACGAGCAGCATGAGCGCCCCAAAAATGATAAAAACACCCCCTTTCGACAAGAATAGTGCATAAGATAGCTTGTTCACGGCAAGGGCTATACCCGCCGACGAGATGCCTATTGAGAGCAATCGGGAGTACGACAACACGTTTGATAGAAGTGACGGCAGCTCAGCAATGCCAATGACGCCTTCGCCCATTATCAACAAGACGAAGCCAATGACAGCGACGGCCAGCCCTCCTACAAGCCCAACAGAAAGCTGAATGCCCGTCCTAGACGTAAGCGGCGGGAGGATGAGTGTGATGACCAAGACACCCCCCCATAGCATGCAGAGCCAGCTTACCTTCGCAAAGACTGCGTGTTTCAAGCCGTGCTGTCTGTACTCATTAACAAAGCCCAGAACGAACCCGAGTGATAACATTAGTAGGCCTATAACCAGCGTCGCTATGAGCAGAATCAGCACGTTGTCCAGACGCGGGATTACCGGATACTGAATGAACGTGAGTAACCCCCTATTCCCGAAAACTTCTACCCCAAAGAACTCGTTAAAAATGAATCCGAAAATAATAGAGAGCACTCCCGCATAAATACCAATAACTGCCAGATCGCGAATGCCCTTGGATTTAACTCTTCGACTCACTAAGAGGCCGAGCGCGATAACTACCGCACCGTAACCGATGTCGCCCAGCATTATGCCGAAGAGGAACGGGTACATGAACGTCATCAACGTCGTCGGATCGATCTCGTCGTACTTAGGAATTGAAAAAGCCTTTATAAGAACCTCTAGCGGTCGGGAAGGCAGCGGATTTTTGAGCGCAACGGGAACTTTTTCCACATCCTCGGCTTCAGACGTGTCAACGGCGACTATAACGTGTCCGTTTGTCGCACGGTCCATATCGCGTTGGACCGGTTCGAGATCCTTCGTTGGTACCCAACCTTCTACAATGAACGCGTTCTTGGTTGTGGCGAAGCGCAGCGGGGCTTCTGCCTTTTGCGTTTCTATAGAGAGGTACTCATCTGAGGCGAGGATATACTCGATGTACTTCTGGCGGACGTCTGCCACATCCTCTTCGTGCTTTTGCTTTTCCGATTGAAGTTCGGTGAGCTGAGCATCGAGATTTGCGAGTATGTCCTTCGGAATGCCCTCCATTTCGGATAGCGGAAGAGCCGCATAGCTCTGCTCCTGTAAGCGCTTCAGAACCTCGTCCTCAAATTCCCGAGGAACAAAAAGAGCAATCGCATGGCCCCGCCCATAGGGGACGGTTTCTAACTCATAGTCGCTGGTGATGTCGCTGATCGTTAGAGACCCCTTCAATGTCCCTACGAACACCGCAAGTGATCGATACCCAGTATACAGGTCGAGGGGCAGGTCGAAGCTCTTAAGAGGCTCGAGCAACCGCTTTTTGTCCTTGACGTCCTTAATCTTGGATTCTATCTCGCTAATACTGTTCGTCACTTGTTTGACTTCAAAATCTAGCTGCTTAGTTTTTGCATCGATCGTATCGATTATGGCGCCTTCGGGGTACTTGTTCGGAATGTCTTCCTTCCCTTTGATGTTGAGATAACTGGCTATAGAGCGAATTGAGACTGCACGCTCTGAGAGATTGGTGATGCGCTCGTCCGGCTTGCCGATTTTGAAGTCTTCATCTTCATCAACGAAGTCAGCAATGTGAACGACATCATGTTTGTGCATCGCGTCGACAGCGATGTTCATATAGTCTTTCGATCCGGCAATGATGACCTTAGTCATCGGTTGCGGCTCAAACATAATGCGTCCTCTTAAACTCCTCTATTAAATAAGAGAGCGCTTCAGCGTGCTTTTTCTCTGCGCGCTCTTTTACGCTTAAAATATTTACCTGTCCTGCCTTATGGATCTCTTGCGTGGCCTCATTTATTTCTGAATCAGCGCTCGCATTCAAATCCTCTACTATCTTACTCGCTTCCTTCTCCGCCGCATCGACGATTTCAAACGATCTCTTTTTTGCGTCCTCGATAGTGGCCTCTTTTTGGGTCTGCGCTTCGTCAATCATCCGCTGGGCTTCCGCTTCAGCAGCCTTGATTTCAGATAGTACCTCTGATTTCATGTGACCAAACCCATCCGGTATAATAAAGAGGGATGCTATTTAAGCTTTAGCAAAAGTTGAGGCACGCACTAAGCAACTTTATAAGCTTAAATTGACCAACTGCCCCGTCAGCGCGTTCAGTTTATGCTTTCAAATAGTCAGTGGCGTATACGTCCTTGTTAAGCAGCACGTCGCACGTTTTTATCGTGTCTAATAAGTCTCGATCCTCGGTGTTTATTATTGCTGATGAAAGACCAGCGCCGATCAACATCGCCAAAAACGTTCTTTCTATGAGCCGTGGGTTCTTGGTGTCGTGCGAGATGTTGTTGAGGCCAACGGTCGTCTTTAGCACTGACGCGGGACTGGTAAGCAGGCCAATTTGCCGCACCGCTTCAACCACTACCGGCGCTTGATCTTGCGCTGTGCTCACCGGCAAACAGACGGGGTCGACGTACAGCTTCTCTACATCAATCCCGTGCTCGCAAGCGCTTGCGACGAGCGTCGCCGCCTGTTCCACTCGTTTGTCGACATCACCGAGGATGTACTTCTCGTCCATCGTCATGCAGATAATGTCTGAATCGTGTTCCGCGGCAAGCGGGAAAAGCGTGGCCATCTTCTCCTGTTCAGCGGAGATCGAATTGATCATAGACCGTCCTTGAACCTCATCGATGCCTGCTTTCATCACCTCGATTTTAGGCGTGTCGACGGAAAGCGTGACGTCGACTACATCTTGCACGGTCGTCACTAACCATTTCATGAGCTCAATTGCGTCGTTCCTTCCAAGCCCGACGTTGAGGTCGATGATGTGCGCCCCCGCGTCGACTTGTTGAATTGCAAGGTCTTGAACGGCTTGTGTATCTCGTCTATCGATGATTGCTCCGACGGATTTTGAGTAGCCGTTGATATTGCCGCCAATAATTATCATTAATATCCCCCGTCGCTCGCGTGCAAAGTGACTAAATGTGCGTTACACTTTAACGCTTTCGGATGAGCGCGCACGAAGCTAGCCTTCTCGCAACCTATATATAAAAACATAGTATATAACGACACGTCCATTTTGAACACAATGTGAGGCTTTTGGGGCAATTTGAAGAAAGAATTCAAGGTTGTTTTTGAACCTGATCACAAAACCGTCAAGGTAGAACGAGGCACCACCGTACTTGATGCGGCCACGAGCTCTGACATCTATATCGACAGCATCTGCGGAGGCCGGGGCAAGTGCAGCAAGTGCAAGGTCCTCATAGACGGGAACGTCGAGAGCGACGAAACTGACCTACTTACCGCTGAAGAAAAAGCGCGCAACTATTTTTTGGCGTGTTTGGCTCGAGTCGCTGGCAATTTGAAGGTCACCGTGCCCAAAGAAAGCAGAGTGGAGTCGCACCAAATTCTCATGAAAAGCGTGACGCCCTTGCCAGCGATTGCTCCGCCCGTGCTGAAGGTACCGCTTTCCCTCACCCCGCCTTCGTTGGCCGATTACGTAAGCGACCTCGACAGAGTGACGCACGCGCTGCGGAATCACGATATGATGCAAGTTACGATCGGGCTGCCGACCTTAAAGAAGTTGAGCAAGGTACTCCGAGACAACCAATGGAACGTGAACGTGACGCTGATGGATCTCTGGGACAGAAAGGAGATTATCGACATCGGCCCCCCCTCAGACAACGATCTAATCGGGATCGCAGTGGATATAGGCACTACGACGATCGTCGTCGAGTTAGTGGATTTGACGTCTGGCAAGGTGATCGACGCGCGATCCGACTATAACAAGCAAGTCGTGTACGGCGAGGATGTCCTTTCTCGAGTGATGTACACTGAGGAGTACGAAGATGGCCTCCAGAAGCTAACGAGCACAATTAGATACGGTATCAACGACCTCATACGAGAGCTCGTTATCGAAAATCACATGCGATATGAGAGAATTTGCCGCGCGGTTCTTTCAGGCAATACCGTGATGATGCACCTTTTCTATGGGTTGGATCCCAAATACATACGCCACGAGCCGTATATACCAGTGATGTCCTTCGTTCCGCAGATGAAGGCAGTTAAGCTCGGGCTGAGCGTGAACCCAAACGCGTACATTTATGCGCTTCCGTGCCGGAGCAGCTACGTCGGCGGCGACGTTACAGCTGACGTCATTGCGTCAGGAATGAGCGACAATAAGGACGTCTCTTTGCTCATCGACGTCGGCACCAACGGGGAGGTCGTGCTCGGAAATGAGACCTTCCTCGTGTCGTGCTCTTGTTCAGCCGGTCCGGCTTTTGAAGGCGGTGAAGTCGAGTTCGGCGTACGGGCGATGAACGGCGCAATTGAGCGAGTGTGGATCAACAACGGCCTAGTAGAGTACTCGACCATCGGCGACGCAAAGGCAAAGGGCATTTGTGGATCTGGCCTTATCGAACTCATCGCGGAGCTCTTCACAAGCGGCGTAATTGACCGAACGGGGAAGATTCAGCTGGACAATAACAGCGTCAGGACTGAAGTCGGCAGCAACGGCAACCAGTTCGTTGTTGCGTTCAAAGAGGACACAGCTATCGACAAAAACATCGTGATGACTGATGTCGACATTCAAAATATATTGAGAACGAAGGCCGCTGTCTACGCGAGCTGTAGCGTGCTGCTTAAAACGTTTGGCTACCAATTTAGCAACTTGTGTAATGTCTTCATCGCAGGGAGTTTCGGCAACTACCTAGACGTCAAGAAAGCGATCACTATTGGACTACTGCCTGATCTACCGCTCGACACGTTCAGGTTCATCGGCAATGGGGCTCTTGGGGGGGCACGAATGGTGTTGCTGTCGCGTGACCTGCAAGACAAAGCGGCAGAAATCGTCGAAAATATGACACACATCGAGTTGAGCGTCAGCAGCATGTTCTTTAAAGAGTTTACCTCAGCATTGTTCATTCCGCACACTGAACTTGACCAGTTTCCCCACGTTGTCCGACGAGTCCACACGTAGGCAACTCAAGCGCATCCACTAAGTCATATGCCGCGATGTGAGTGATTGTCGGTCCGATGACCGGCTTCGTAAGATAAACGCCTCGCTTCCAGCGATAAAAAAGAGAGACGCCGCGAGCGTGGCCCCATTTAAGTAGCATAGCAGCATAGTTCTAGGCAGTGAGGGCCGTAACTCCCTTATATAAAGCAACGGAGAACCAGCGTGCAAACCATAGCGATAACGGGCAAAGGCGGAACAGGCAAGACGACTTTTGCTTCGCTCCTTGTCAAACATCTGAGTACCGAGAACGGCGCCATTTTGGCGGTAGACGCAGATCCTAACTCTAACTTGGATGCGCGACTCGGACTTCACGTTCAACAGACAATTGGCGACTTGCGAGAGGATTTGCTCAAAGAGTCTTTTCCCGCAGGGGTTGCCAAAAGTGAGCTTATCGAGTACCAGATACGACTCGCTCTCGTAGAGGGGGACACGTTCGACCTTATCGCCATGGGACGGCCGGAAGGACCCGGATGCTACTGCTACATCAACAACGTGTTACGGGATGTCCTGGACAGGCTCTCCGTCAATTACGACTACGTGGTTATTGACAACGAAGCGGGCATGGAACACCTTTCAAGACGGACGACGAGAGACGTTGACGTTCTGTTCATTATGAGTGACGTCACCGCGCTTGGCATAACCACCGCGAGTAGAATCAAGAAGCTCTCTGAGGATCTCAATCTCGTCGTAGGAAAAACGTATCTGGTGCTGAATGAAGTTAAGAACAGCGTGCCGGACGGCATCATGAGCCAAATCCGACAACAGCAACTAGATCTCATCGGCGCCATTCCGACAGACGCCTTAATTGAAGAGTATGCGTTGGGGGGAAGGTCTTTGTTTGAGCTGCCGAAAGATTCGGCAGCGTTTAATGCAGTTCGCGAAATTGCGGAGCGCTCGGTAGCGCCGTGAATGCCCTATCCGCTGGCAAGCTCCTTCAAATATTTCGGAAGTGCAGATGAGTCCTTAACGCCGACTATGACTTCCCAGCCCGTGAGCTCCTCAAGTTTCATTTTCAGCATGGCAATCATGCCGGGAATTATGAGCTTTTTGTGATCTACCTTTTCTGCAACTTTGGATTCCTTAAGCGCCTGCGCGATTTTCTCTGGAGTAAACTTATCAGCAGCGAACGCCGTCATCACCGACAATCCCTCGGTATCAACCACGAGAAGGCGCGCTGGAACCTTGCTCGCCTCAATATCACTTGCGACGGTGAAATAGGTGAGAGAAAAGTTTGACGTGACGATGACCGGCGAATTGCGGTTCGGCTTTCCTATGTCATAGAGACCCGGATTGACCTGTATGAGCGCCTGAGGATCCGTAAAGATGTTGGTCCTCAGCGTGGTGAGCGGGTACAGCCGAGCGGCGTCGAGGTCACTAAAGATTATCAACGAGGCGTATTTCAGCGTTCCTATCACCGCCCTTATCGCTTGCGTTTCGACGTCCGTCCCGTTGTCTAAGTTTACCATAACGGGGTAGCCGAGCGGCCGGAAAAGCTTCTTGACACTGAGCCGACGCAAAATAGTCAACCATTCCAATGCATGGCCCAAGGGCTTAGCCCCTAGATTTAAATCTAAAACGATGTCTTCTATGCCCTCGCTCTTTGCTATTTCCGACAGCGACACGAGCTCATCGACGTCATCTGCGTACAGCACGAGTGGGCACGCGTACCGCTGCGCGAGGTTTGCCATTGAGGCGCAGTTGTTGGCACTGGCGGCGTAGATTAACGGTTTGGCCTTCGACACGATCTTGAGGCCAGCTTCAACGACCTTGGGGTCATTGCTCATTAAAACTAGCGGCAATCCGCTGTTATCGTTCACGAGCGTCACGACATCAGAGAACCGTTGCGCGTCCCCTGTCGCTTTGACCGCTATCAAGTCCACGCCTGAGATAATGCCTATCCGCTCGTATTTCATCGCGTCGAGCTTCCTGGCCCGTTCCACGACGCTCTGGTCGTCGAGGTCGTCTTCGATTATGAACGTATATGCAGTCTGGTTGAAAAATTTCTTTTCATGTCTGAAAAGCTCTGTTTCGCCTCCGATTTCGACGTCACCGACGTTAACGGTGCGCATAGGCGGCGAAGCGGAGCTCTCGAGTTGTTGCACCGCTTCGGGTGATACATACGGACACTTCGTGAGCTCTGCCTGCTTGTTGGCCAACATCATAGCAAACGCCAAGCACGTAGGGACCCCACATTCGCCGCAATTTTTTTTGGGCAACAGTTTGAAAATATCGAGCGCTGTCATCGGCATGGTGCTATCCCACCAATTCGTCGACAACTTTTCTTACGATCGCTACAGACTTTGGGTGCCGGAATATCAACGCGTTCGCCCCGGCCATTAGAGCCGCCAGCGCCGAGGCCACCTCCCAAAAGATCCCCCTATCCCTCTCATCGCCTAACTTGGCGTCTGCGCGATAGGCTTCCTTCGCGCTCCACGCCACGCTTATGTCGGCGATCATCGGCGACTGGAGCATCTTGTCTCCCACAAGGCCGGCGAGCTTAATCCGCTCCATCGCTGAGTAGGCGTACTCCATCCCAAAGCCAATTCCCGCCATAAGCGGGTCGCTGACGATGTGATCGAGCGGCACCCCAAACTCGGTGAGCATGATATTGAGCTGCTTGGCGATATTCACGTCGATGTTTGAGAACGCGACGACCGCGTGGCCGTTTGCAGTGGCAGCAACAGCGATCGACTTGTAACTGTCCTGTTCCGCGCGCGCGAGCAAACACCGTTCTCCCTTGGCAGCATCGCCACAGAGCTCCATAACACGGGCATCCTTCTCATAATCGCCGCTTCCTTGTATTACCAGCGGAGCCTTCACTTGCCCAAGCACGGTCGACACGAGGGAGGCCGCATCTTCAGCGCTGACGTTTGCTTCCTCGGGATTGGTGCTCAGAAGCTTCAGACAGATGAAGTCTGCACCGTAGAGGTTAACGCACGCGTCCGCCCACGCAACAGGATCCTTGATGATGTCGCCGATCTCATCGATGATGATCTGGGGGTAATCTTCGCCAACGCGATCGATCACCTCCATTCCGATAGCCGGTCGCGAAACCTTCCCCTCGAACGCCAAAAACGGAAGGGATGCTTCTCCGCCTAAACGGACGGTTCTATCCCGTGTCCCCCCTTCGTTATCTGTTGCGCCGATTGTAATCTCATTTATCTTTCCGCTCCAACTTTCCTTTGGAATTGCTACCATCGCCGTTACCCCAGAGATTCTCACGACTTTACGTTCAAAACATACCCATCGGCGGCATGCGCAGCGCAGGGTGTTCGACCTTCGCCAAGTACTCCGCTAATTCATCCGCATCCGTCGTAATAGTTTCGTCGGCGATCTTATCCGCCAGGTCCGGTAAACCCAGTTCCTTTGCTCTCTTCTCAAGATCCTCTCGTAGCGCCGCTTTGAGGTCTTTCGGCATCCATACGACGCGCGCTAGCCCCCCATCCGCGCGGATAAACTTCTTACTCGTAATAAACTGCCTGCCTACGCCAATAAATCCAGGCGTTTGATTACCCCCGCCGACAGATCCCGCAAGGGTTGAGAACTTCATGCCAATGGGGGTCATGCCGGTATATTCGCGGTTGACCACTATCACGCCCTGCAGGTCACTGCTGATCGCCACGATACACTCGAAGCATCCGCACGATGTCTGTGGATCCTCCATCATCGTGTACTGATTCATCCGCTCGACGTGGCCGTGCGTGAGCTCACAGACCGCTTGGTTTACGTTTGACCACTGGCCCTTCTGCTCGTCAATCGCAGCGCCCTTTTCAACCGGTTTATTTGGCCCATTTGGATCGATGCTGAATCCCGCAGCCGCATCAAGCCAGTTCAATGCGCCACACAGCCCCAGACGTTCGGGGGAGATGATACAAACGTGGCTCGGGGCGAAGCTTTGGCACAATGTGCACGCGTAGAACGTGTCAACGCTCTCGTCAGTCAGCCCTGCAATCCGCCGATCCCGATCTGCATACGATTCCATAGCCTCTGGCAGGTGCTTTTCCACCTCCTTTTCGTCGGTGATGATCGTAACTTGTATCCGGCTGATGATACCCCCGAGCTCCTCTTTCATCTTGTGGTAAAGGATGTCACCAAAGTGCTTGAAGCGTAACCCATTGGCCACACTGTTCTTGCTTAGTCGCACCCAGAGCAAGTTTCTCTGACCCGTATGCCACGCACCTTCCGCGTAATTGATGAACTGGTGGATGCGTCGCTCGACGACGGGCTCAAACTCCTTTTTCATGTGCTTTCCGTACACTTCAACAAGCATCCCCAGCGCCGACACGCTGCCCTCTTCCATCTCATCGACATCCTTCCCGATGAGCGTGATCTGGCCGTCCTTAACCGCATCAGCATCGCGGATCTTAACGAGCTCAAACACCTTTGTCTTGGTTGGACCCCCGCACTCGACATAGGTTTGCGGCCTGCGTACCGTTTCTCCCTCGAAGGCAAGCCCGTAGGCGACCGGTAATGAGACCTCACCAAACGTCACCTTCATGTTCCGTATCTCGATCGCGTGTGCGACGATCTGATTGTAGTCCTTCTCTACCTCATATTTGCCCGGCACTTCATCTACATCTTGATCGGTGATCGTTGGTGAGCCATTAAACAGCACAGCGAACTCGATCGCTGCCTTAATGTCGTCAATTGGACCTAACTGGACGATGACGACTTTCGGCCGCTTTGCTAGGTACTCAAAGAGTCCGTTCCGATCTCCTGGCTTGACGTTCCCGAAGGTCAGCGCGGCACGTATCGCAAAGCTCAGCCCGTGAATCGCTTGCGTAAATTCGCCCACGCAAAACAGCAGCCGGTCAAGTCCCTTATGCTCGCCTATCTCAATGCCTGCCTCGGCAATCTGTTGTATAGTATCAAAGGTAGGGATTACAAGCATGCCCTTGCTCTGACAGTCCCTGATGATCTTTGCTAGCAGCGCAGGGTCCTTCGCCTTTCCCACCAACACAAGAACCCCAGGTATGGTATCATCGACGAACGAGATCCCCAACCGGCGGAGTACCTCATCGGCGACGAACCCTGTGTACGGAGTATCCGCGTAAGGGTCGGGATTGTCGATGTACTTGAGGGCCTCAACGATTTCTGCAGCGATCATCGTTGCTTCGCCTGAGGCCACAGCATTGTCAAACGTGTACTCCTCTCTAATCTTTCCTCTCACTTCTCCGAGGAGCCGCGGCAGCTGCGCGAGTTTCGTCACGCGTTCACCTGTCCATGCGGTGATGCACGGAAGATAATACCCGGTGCTCGGGTATCCGATCTCCTTATCACGACCGTGTTGACGTATCGCCTTGTTGAGTAGCTGATCTGCATACCCAGTTGCGATGATGGCCCCGTCGATCGCTTTCTTGTAGAGGGCCTCATTCGAGAGCGGCGGTGCCGTGACGTCCGGCGTGGTTCCGTTCCAGTACGTGACCCCCCCATCGAGTTCACTGTGCGCGTTCATCTTCCATCTGCGGTACTGAACGGTGTTCACCAACGTCTTCGCCGCAATCACAGGATCAGGCTCAAATATGAAGTGACCGCCGTAGACGTCCTTTGCGGTTGCCTGGGCGACTTCATCCGCAAGAGGGCTGCCCTTGATGAATGGATAAACCCCAACGTGGGTGGGCCATCCCGTTGCGACGCACCACGTCCCAATCGCCACCGCTTTTTCGCTCATCGCTTCTGGAGCGCTCGCGACGATGGGGAGATCCTGTATGTCGACGCCCATCACCTGGGCGATTTCACTGACGAAGTTTTCCACGCGTGAGTTGTCCACGCACGACCCCATGTGGAGCACGAGCGGCAATGACTCACCGGTGGTCTTTTCCCCGACATCTTTGAGGAACGCCTTGAGGGATTCGCCTGCGTGCTCCTCGACCGCTTCTGGTGTCAATAAGCCGTGCTTCGCAAGGGATTGCGCTGCACAACCAGTTACAAGCGTCAGTATGTTGTTTCTGACTAGCTCTTTAGCGATCGTCAAATGGCAAAGGTCGTGTTCAGCCTTAGCGGGATTATTACACCCTGCGATAAGTGCGATGCCCTGGACCTCTCCGCTGCGTATCTTATCAGCAAGATACTTGAGCGGTTCCTTTTCATCAAAGGTGCTCAACAACGACTTTATGTACTCGAGACTAAATCCTGCGACGACCTTACTCGAAATATCAGGGATGGAGATTTTTGTGGGGTCTCTGTTCTTGTACGCTTCAATAGCGACGCGCACGATCTCTTTGGCGCCTTCACGCGCCGCTGCTTCATTGAATTCGATATGTGTGTCGCCGGGGATACGGGTGATCGGCATTGTTGATATCAGCTTCGTGTGGAAACACTGTGTCCAGAATCCGACCGAAGGCGCGATGCATTGATAGTCAATGACCATCACGTCAACGACGCCGGTCATTATTGCCAACTCTTGGCTCGCAAAATTTGTGACAATCGGGATGCCTCTCCGCATCAGCAGTTCGTTGGCAGTGCAACAAATGCCGACGATATTTATTCCCTTTGCTCCTGCGGCAATGGCTTCGGTTTGTAGCTCATCTGCAGCGTCGCAAATGACTTCGCTAAGAATAGGGTTATGTCCATGTACACAGACGTTGACGTAATCCTTTTTTAGCGCGCCGAGATTGGCTTGGGATACGACCATTTGCGGGACGCCGAACAAGATGTCAGAAAGGTTCGAGCTTATGTTCTCCCCCGTGACATCACCGAGTGAGCACTTGATACCACCGAATATCAACGGCACCGGATCAGCATCACATCCCATGTGAGTTCTATGCATGACTTCGGTGATTCCCTTGTCAATGTTGGTCGCGACGACGTCATTTCGCTCAAGGAGCTCTAGCCGTTTTGCGGGCAGCATAATCTTGAGCCAGTTACACCCGTCCTCATCATTTCTTGAGAAGTCCTCTAAAGCTGAATTCGCGACGGCCACTGCAAGCTCATTTACACTCTTTTCGTTCTCCAAACCGAGCTTTGCCGCAAGGGTACGTAACTTCGTCTCGTCTTTTACGCGATAGTCGGGAGCCTTACCCTCGCCGACCCCTTTAAGGGCATGCGCGAGGTGCCTTCCGTGATCAGAGTGAGCCGCACAGCCGCCTGCCATCATCCGGATCAAGTTTCGCGCCACAATTGTGTAATCTTTTGCCCCACAGATACCTCTTTGCGGCTCTTTTCCAAAAGGATTGATCCTACAAGGTCCCTGCAAGCAGATCCGACAGCACAGGCCGGACTCGCCAAAGCCGCACTGTGGCTGCATCAAGTCGGCTCGGTCCCACATCGTCTTCATATTGTTCTGCTCGGCAAGCGGCAACATCTCGAGTGCCGCAGGATCTACCGTCATCGCTTTTGGATTCGCTTTGTTACGTCTCTTGTCCATATATCAATGCACCACACTTGCACGCAAGCACGCACGATAGCTCCGCTGCACCGTTGCAGAGGTCGCATTTTACCGCTTCGTGGTCGCGCGTCTGTATCGCCCCAAATGGGCATGCGTCAACACATTCAAAGCACCCTGTGCAGCGTTCGTCGTTAATCGTTACCACACCATCGTCATTTTTTGTAATCGCACTCTCTTCACAGACCTCGACACACTTCGGCCGCTTGCAGTGAAGGCACCTCGTAAGATGCAACTTGCCATCCTTATATCCGATCGTAAGCCTCGAGAGAGGGCGCGGATACTCGCACATCGCAGTGTTGATATCGCCTGACGCGCTATGCCGTAGCGCGCACGCAAGCTCGCACGACTTGCATGCCACACAATTCTTCGGAACAAACCTAGCGATCAACATAAGCAGCTGAATACGATGTGGTTTATGCTACAAGCCTCGCAGCGGTTGCGCCGGCATCACGGTGTTCTTACTACTATGCAATGCCGGATGCGGCCACAACAAGCGTTTACTCACCGAGTGCTCGTGAAGATGAGCGCTACCCCATAAAGAGTGAGGGGGCGCCGGGCGAAGTGTCTTTCGCATTCTGTTATCCTTGAAATAACGCGATATCAAGCAGTAGGCAAAGATTGAATGATTGTACTATTTTATACGATGCTAGTCATATATATGTATGGTCTTACAAGGACGACAGAAAGTATTTATAGTGAATTTATGCGAGTAGGTAAGTGATGGGGCTTGTTAGCGTTCGTTTGTTCGCAAATTTACGCGAAATCGTGGGGCATCCTCGCGTCGTTTTGGAGGCCAACTCCATGCGCGAGGTACTAAAGGCACTTCGATCAGAGCACCCTGCGTTGCAGCCGCTGCTCTGCGAAGACGGGGAGGTCCGCCCCTACATCACGATCCTCGTCAATGGCGAGAACATACGCGACTTAGAAGCGCTTGCTACCAGTCTGTCTGACGGCGATGAAGTTGCGATCTTTCCGCCTGTTTCAGGCGGCTAGCTCGGACGACCGTCAATCACTAAGGTCGACGGACCATTTAGTGAGCTGGTTCAACGAACCTTCCATGCCTCGATAATCCTCTAGAAGCTCACGACCCAACGCAGTTAGCTTCGCCCCTCCCCCTGCTCTTCCGCCTCGCGTCCTCTCGACGAGAGGGCGACCAAGCCGCTTTTCAACGATGGTTATGCGTTCCAACGCGTAGCGGTATGACATTCCCAGCTCGCGCGCTGCGGCGCTTATGGAGCCAAGTCTCTCTATTTCGGCAAGGAGCCGCATCGTACCAAGGCCAAATACGTGTTCTCCATTTTCGCCGACAAACCAAAGCTTGAATCGCGGTCTGATTCTCATGCTAGTAAGCTATAATAGCGCATGTGCACATTTAACCATAACGATGATATTCAAAACACGAACTCCGTTTGGCGTGGCTTTGGATAGGTTTCTCAAAGCCATCGTGCCTATCGAAGATACCGAGGTGGCGCCCATACGAGAGGCCAGAGGGAGGGTGCTTGCCCGTCAGATCATTGCACAAAGGGACGAACCTAACTACCGACGGGCCGCCATGGACGGCTACGCAGTCATCGCAGACGATACGCTAGGAGCGAGCGAACATTCACCGATCGCTCTCAAAATTGGCAAAGAGGTGAGCCGCGGCGCTGCCTCGCGAGTTCATACCGGCTCCAAAATGCCGGACCAAGCTGACGCCGTTGTGATGGTAGAAGACGTCGAACGTCTTGGTGACGTCGCTGAAATTAGAGCGCAAGTGCATCCGTTCGAAAACGTCGGTCTTAAAGGCGAGGACGTAAGCCGCGGCGAGCTCGTGTTGGCTCCCGGCCATCGTCTGCGACCAGCAGACATCGGACTGCTTGCTTCTCTCGAAGTCCACGACGTGACCGTCTACCGGCAACCAGACGTCGCGATCATACCGACCGGAGAAGAGCTCGTTGGAGAAAAACCCGCGGAAGGGGAGGTAGTCGAAACAAACGGCCTTATGAACGCGCTCCTTGTAGAACAGTGGGGTGCACGGTACCGCTACCGGGACATCGTCACCGATGCGCGGGAGCTCATTGAAGACGCTTTGTTACGGGATACGGATGCCGACCTCATATTGACCACAGGAGGAACATCCGTTGGGATTCGGGACCTCGTTCCAGAAGCGGTGCACAAGCTTGGGAAAGTTTTGGTTCACGGGATCGCGATGAGTCCCGCAATGCCCACGGCGCTCGGCCTTGTTGAGAATACTCCTATAGCTTGTCTGCCAGGGTTTCCGGTCGCCTGCCTCGTCGCTTCGTATGCGTTTGCTAAGCCGGCGATCCATCGACTCGAACACGTCGAACGGGAATTTGAGCGGACAGCAACCGGCACGCTGGCTAGCAAAGTAACCGGTAAACCTGGTTCACGAACGTATGCACGCGTAGCAATACGGAACGAACGAGTTGAACCTGTCTGGGCATCGGGATCGGGCATACTCAGCTCTATGACTAAAGCAGACGGATTTGTTATCATCCCTGAAAACGTCGAAGCGTACGACGAGGGTCAACCTGTAGAGGTCGTGTTGTTCGACTGATGATCGGATGCTTGTGATGTGAGACGAAAAGAGATCACAGGGCTAATAAGCGTCGACGAGGTCCATGAGATCATTAGAAGACCTGCGCTAATTCGCATAATTCGCGACTCCGCTGCAGCGCGCGTTGGATCGAACCCTCGCTGAAGACACACGTCGCGTATCGACGTTCCGTTCTTCGATAGGGCAGTGATGCACGGGTTCGCCCGCATCGAGCTTAACATCTATTCCGCTAAGTCATTGCCACCAAGCATGAAGACCTATGCAAGACAGGATTCGCGATCAGGATTGACTAGCTGGTCTCCTAAGCAAAAACGGCGTTGATTTTTGCTGATCTACGAGCATTCGGCGGCGCTATGAGACTAAGCCGCGTACTTCGCGGTTTGGGAACGCACTTCGTTTGACACGCTCTTTAGGGTCTCTCTAGGCAACTTTTTATTGTTAAAAGTCCCATGAACGTTGCCCTAGGGGTAGTAGGGTAGCCTGGTCCATCCTCGAGCGTTTGGGACGCTTGGACGGCAGTTCGAATCTGCCCTACCCCATAGACTCAAGCGTTGGCTGTATAACGGTTAAACACGATGCATGGGCTCGTAGCCTAGTCAGGATAGGGCACCGGCCTCCTAAGCCGGCGGTCGAGGGTTCAAATCCCTCCGGGTCCGCTTTTGTAATTGAATCGTGCGCTCGCACTTAGATTTTGCCCTTCGTTAGCGTGCCACCTCGTCACGACTGAACGCATCTCAGGTTTCGAACGCCTGTGGTGCGCGCTTCGAGCCGTTTCCCGCATGTTTTTCGTCAATACCCGTCTGGCAAGGCGCTTCAGCGACGTCGCACGCACGTTTAAACACGGAACTCAAACGCCGCGACCGGATAGATTAGTTTGTGCTCAGTCAATATATCCGGATCAATCTCGCCAAAAGTCCCGACAGTCTCTTCAGCAACGAGAATCGCAGCACGCCTTCCCTCAAGGAACGATGGATGGCTAGACTCATTAACCTCGAAAGGACAGTCAAGCTCACGGAAAACGGCTTTCACGACCTTCTTTATTTCCGTAAAGCTGGCTGCACTGGATGCGATAACCCCAGCGCAAAGGCGACGTTCCTGAGCCGCGTCGGCGACAAGGCGGACGACTTCGCCCACCTCGTACACCATTTGCGGATACTCTCGGTGCTGATTGAGTGCTAACGTGTCTATCAAGCCAGGCAACAAGCTCGTCCGCAAGCTGATGTGCTCCTCAAGCAGGGGATTTTCGATAATAACCGCTTCGCTCGGATCAGAAGCTAACATGAGTGTGATCACCTCGAGGAAACCCAGGCCTTGTAACACATCCCTTATAACGGTTGATCGCTGCTCTTCAACCAGCCTGCTGCCGATCGTTCCAAGCTTCGGATAAGAAGGCGGAATGCTTTCGTAGCCAAAACCTATCGCAACGTCTTCGATGATGTCTACCGGGTGCATGATATCAGTTCGGTAGCACGGGACCGACACCTTAATTCGACCGGCGTTGACCACTGATTCCATGCGCATCTTCTGAAGTGAGGCTGTGATTATCTCTTCAGCGATTTCGACACCAATACGCTTCACTATGTCGCCCTTTGTGACTACGAATGTCGAACCGCCCATGTCGGGAGTGTTGAGCACTTGTCCGTTGCCTCGATAAACGACTTTGACCGTCTCGATAGTCGCCCCTCGGTCGTAAAGCGCGGCGACGAGTATGTGAAGGCAGTCTTGTATTGCCTTCATGTCGAGCCCAGTCACATCAATAAACAGATCAGTCGTTTTCTCACTCACACGAGTGAGTTCGCCATTGATAATGGGCGGAAACGAGAGGACGTTTTCGTTTACGTCTAGGATAAGCGGGTGACGGTCGCCGACGATGTGCGCATATTCCTTTCCCTTCGGATGAACGCGAAGAATCTCAGCGGGGCTTATTCGTTCGGAAAAATCAAGCGGTACGAAGGCGACGTCACCGAGAGTGTACCTAAAAGGAGGACTGACCCGCGAGAGATCGTGAATGCCAATCGATGCCTTTCGCCGATCCCGCCCCACACCCCAGTGCAAGTCTTCCTGCAAATCGATCAGTGACTTAATCGTTCTTTCATCGAGCGTAACTCCTCGCACTACTGCGCAAACTACGTACGGGCGCACCGCGTTTACGGATGAGTCGACTTCGATTTCGATGCCCGAATTTGAAGTTACGTACTCAGGGAGACCCGTCTCTATTCCAAGCATACCTCTTACTGCTCGAGCCGCGCCCTCAACGCTAAACAAATCAGGCCTATTTGGGAAAAATTCTACTTCTATCTCGTCGTTGACGCACCCTACATCCGCCCCGAGGCGCGGAAGTAGCTCAACGATCGTATCAGCGTCGGTGCCTACCATCTCCTCAAGTTCTGCACGATTCAGGGTAACAACTGGCAAATCAGGCACCTCAGAGTAGTACGCTTGGCATATTGCGCAACCACGCGACGTCGCTCAAGTAGAGCTTTCTGATATCGGTCAATCCCATCTTGAGCATAGCTATCCTCTCGATACCTATGCTGAATCCTAGCACGCTTTTGAGTCCAAGCGGTTGAGTCACTTCAGGCCGAAAAACGCCTGCCCCGACTAACTCAAGCCAGCTGCCATCCACAAAGATATCGCCCTCCAGGCTCGGTTCCGTGAACGGAAAGTAGCCAGGTCTAAATCGAACGCGGTCGAATCCGAGCCGTCCAAAGACCGTCTTTAGCACGCCGATCAAATCGGCCAAGCTCAAGTCTTCGCCGTGAATCGTCCCCTCGCATTGCTGGAACTGCGGCAAATGCGTTGAGTCCATGCTTTCTCGTCGAAACACGCGGTCAATGCCGAAGATCATTGCCGGAGGATCGGGATGGCGTACGAGGTAGCGAAATGCGGACCCAGTCGTGTGGGTTCGTAAGACTGCCCGACGCGATCGTTCGAGGTCGAACTCGCCCCCCCAGCCTACAGATCCCGCGCAGCCAGAAGTGTGTGCTGCTGCAACGCGCGCAGCTAAGTCAGTAGGCAATTCAAGCGCGGCTGGTCGAGAGAGGTAGAACGTATCTTGTTCGTCGCGAGCTGGATGATCTTGCGGCACGAAGAGCACATCGAAATTGTGGAATTCACTTTCGACTATTGGACCCTTAAACTCGGTAAACCCCATGGAAATGAAAATGTCCCGCATTTCGTCAATAAGGCGCCGCAATGGGTGTGCTTTTCCGGGATAAAGTGGAATGGTGTCTGCCCGCACATCATATGGCTTTAATCGCCCTCGCCACGCCCCAGTCCTGATAAGTTCAGAAGTAAGATCTGCGATGTCACGGTCCGCCGCGCGCGGAGCATCCAGTTGCATTTCGTCGCCTGCACGAGTCAATATGACCTCACGTGACGCGATCTGATGCGCCCACACGATATTGCGCTTTATGAGCCCCTTGAGAGCGTGTTCTGCCTGTTGTGGTTCGACTGAGACGTCCCTCAAGGTGAACTGCTTTCTTGCTTTTACGTCCTGGAGTATGCGCTCTTCGGGGACTATATCAGCCGTGAGTGGCGATAGGATTGAATCGCCATTGGCAGTCATAATGGCGGCCCACCCTCTACGCTTGAGCCATCCAACGGCGATTGGCATCGCTGGAAAGATACTTCGGAGATCGTTGAGGGAGGTAGGCCCGTTTATAAGCAAGTAGTCGTGAACCTGTCGCTCTGGAAGGCCTTTCTCCGCATATATAACTCCCTCCTCAGTCAGTTCATACGAAGTGTCGATGTTTTCTTCGACCCGAGCCAGCCCTTCTGTTTGTAGCAGATACGCCGACTGAAGAACCGCTTCAATTTTCAGCCCGGTTTCTCTCGAAAGAGGTTCCACTCTAGCTCGTTTTGCTCGCCTTAGGGAACGTAAAAGCACCCAGTCGTTGTGAGATAGCTGCACCATACGAATCGCTGACGTTAAGGAGGGTAAAACACCGTCTATTTCTACTCAGCTACACACGATTATTATTTATTGTTACCTATCTACAGAATCCATATGGAAGCCAAAACGACGTTGTCGCGCACACAAATCAGGTTTGCTGGGGCTCTGTTTAGTCTATTCTGCAGCAGTTGCGCGCCACTCTCACAAAAGGTGCTAAGGCGGTGGCGGAGATGAGGTAGTGACAGACAAGTATAGGACATCCCTTTTTTTGTTCAGAAGGGACTTGCGGGTTCCCGACAACACTGGGCTCATTGAGGCGTCTTCGGCCTCTGAAACAGTGGTAGCTGCTTTCGTCTTTGACCCGGGACAAGCGGCGCGAAATCCCTACTCCAGTCTTAACGCGTTTTAGTTTATGATCGAATCCCTCCACGATCTCACTCGCCAAGTGGGAGCGGCACGCGGTTTCTTGTCCACATTTAGGGGACGCCCAGAGGCGGTTGTGGGACACCTTATTGATGAAGAGGGTGTAGAGGCTGTTTTCGTAAACAGAGATTACACCCCCTTTAGTCGATCGCGAGATGCTGCGATAGCAAAAGTTTGCGAAGAGAGACGAGTTGCCTTTCACAGCTGTTCTGATGTGCTGTTACACGAACCAGGCGACATTCTGAAAGATGATGGGAGACCGTACACGATCTTCTTTCATTTTTTCAGAAAAGCGCGTTCGATTCCAGTTCGGCCAGTCAATGCTGCAAGAGTCAACAATGTCTCAAGCATACACATCGCCTCGCAACAACACGAGGTGCTTGACTGTGATCTGCACGATCGGGACGCACACAGGTTCATCCGTGGCGGCCGCTCACGAGCGCTCAAAGTGCTTGCTGGCCTGAGTCAGTTTGCTCAGTATAAGACTGAGCGAGATTATCCCGCCAAAAGCGCGACGACGAGGCTTTCGGCGCACAACAAGTTCGGCACGTGCTCAATACGAGAGGTGTACCATTCTGTAGTGAACCAACTCGGTGATGAGCACCAGCTTATAGCTGAGCTGTTCTGGCGCGATTTCTACTCGCACATCGCACACTTCTTTCCCCACGTCTTTGGCCGCCCATTTTATCCCAAATACGACGCCTTAGCATGGGACACTAGCTCAAAGAAATTCGGCGCGTGGTGCGCTGGAAGAACAGGGTTTCCGATTGTCGATGTAGGGATGAGAGAGCTAAACGCCACCGGATTCATGCACAACCGCGTCCGGATGATCGTCGCATCGTTCCTCATTAAAGACCTGCACATCAATTGGCGTCAGGGAGAACGCTATTTTGCCCAAAAGCTTGTGGATTATGATCCCGCTGTAAATAACGGTAATTGGCAATGGTGCGCGTCGACTGGTTGCGATGCGCAACCATATTTTCGGATTTTCAATCCGTGGCTGCAGCAGAGACGATACGATCCACATTGCAGCTACATCAAAGCGTGGATTCCGGAGTTACGCTCTGTCGCCGCAGCGCATATCCATTCTCCCGACAAGCTTAAGGATGTGGCAATTTCCGGCTATCGCGTACCTCTCGTCGATCACGCGACGGAAAGCAAGCGAGCGAAAGAAGCATATGGTCAGGTCGTAAGAGGTGCGTAAAAGCACCCGCGAGGTACGCATTACCAGACCTGATGCTCGGAAGCCCGCGAACGGAACCTCCGCAAATCGTGAAGTGATGGACTGTTTGTGCAAAGAGTCTTCTGCCAGAAGCTGACTTAGTCAGATCATTGCTGACAGTCTCGGATGATAAAGTCCTCCATCCGATCTCGCGCTCGCTCGCGCGCGGCCTGGTGATTTCTTAAAAACTGCACGACCCTATCGGCAAGCTCTTGTTTGCACTCGCCACAAGCACGTGCACCACGCAAGCACTCTTGTCGCAGCTCAAGCGCCCGCTGATCGTCCTCTTCAAAGAGGTAAAAAGAGTACTGGTAGACTGCGCAAATGTCAGGCACGCCACCTAGCTCCTTCTGTTCTTTTACCGTCGTTCGTCCACCGGTAAAGGCGTTGGCAATTTTCATCCGCGCCTCTTCTGGGCTGTCTGTTGTGAAAATGCTCGTTTCAGGAAGTGAAGCGGACATTTTGTCGAGGCCTAAAAGGCTGGGGAAAAACCGACTGTGCACGAGCGCAGGCTTGTAGTAGCCCATCTTAGGGGCAACATCACGAGTGATGCGAAAATGCGGGTCCTGGTCGATTGCACAAGGGATCAATACCGGAACGTTTCGGCCAGCGAAGATAGTGGGCAAGAATGCTGGCGCCGATTGCATGCTCGTAAAAAATACCATTCCAATGTTGGTGCTCACATCGAATCCGAAGACCGCCCGAGCCGCCGAGAACGTAACGCGCTTAGCTACTTCTAGCGCAATCGGATATAGAGTTCTCGCGTACTCGGTGTCAAGGAATATTCGTGTCTTTTTCGGATCAAAGCCGAGCGCGATTAGATCGAGGCTATTGTCATACGAAAAACTGCGCGTCGCCTTTGCACTCAGCTCGTCCTTTTGTAGGAATTTTTCGTCATCGGTCATCTGAAAGTACAGCTCGGCGCCAAACGCATCTTGCAAGTACTTCGTGAATATCCACGGCATCAGATGACCAAGATGCGTATGCCCTGAAGGCCCGCGCCCGGTGTAAAGAACGAATTTCTCACCCGCTTCGTACCGGTCCAATATCCAGTTGAGGTCTCGATGCGAAAAGAAGACCTGCCGCCGCAGCATAAGCGGGATTGAACCGGTAAGTTTCTTAAATCGCGCCAAGATGGCGTCGTCAATGGGCTGCGTGCCAAAAAGAGCCATCAGCTTGTTGTAGTCAACGTGCCCTTCCACTTCCCACGGTGTGACAACAAAATCGCTTGGCATCGCGTTCTGACCTCATTCCTCTGCCTATATCGGCTATTGATAGTCATCAGCGGTTATAAAGACACCGTATCTCGCGCGCGGGTCTCGCAGCGCTGACTCGATTGGCCGCCTGCGCGTATTTTAAGGGGCGCAATTCATGGATAGACGAGTTACGGTTTTGCCCGGCCAATGTCAAGATATTCGAGACCCGTTTTTCCACTATAGGCAAAGATCATACGTTTACGCACGCCGTGTGCGAGACGAATCGCCCGTGACATTTCCGGCAGGGTCGCGACGAAGCCTTCTGGGAGAGCGTGCACGAGGTACTTCGAGTGCGGGATCCTATCGACGTCTTCGATTTGCTCATATGCCCTAAAATGGCTGCCAAATTTGAAACCAGTTTTCACGACGAAGCCGCGATCACGCAGATCTGTGTACACTTCAAGCTTCTTCAAGAATTCCGGCTCAATAGCTTTGGCTCTGCGAATGAATTGCAGCCTGGTGAAGCGTTTGTTGGTTGCCCCGTCCTCAACCGATAACCCAAGCTGCATGAGGTAAGCGCACTCAATAAGAGAGAGCTGGAGCATTTTCTCGTCCACGAGCTTTCCATAAAAGCCAGCTCGGTAGAGTGGCACGGCGTGCTGCTCATCCCAGATCACCACCCGATCATCAAGAAGGGTGGCATCCGCTTTAGAAAGATCCACCGCAAGAGACGGCATCTTGCCCTGCATGCTCGCGCTTTTGGCTTCGTAGAAGGTTAGATCACTTTCCCCATCGACGACCGCGAGAAGCATCTTTTTCCGTACGTTTTGGGTGAGCCGCACCTTTTCCATGAGTTCCGCGAAGGGCACAGAAATGCGTTCGGAAAGCACGTAAACGTATGCGGATGCGGGGCCCTCGCCAGGTCTCCCTCCGCGAGGATACAGCCTGAAGTCAGTCACGCTTGGCTGTATGTAGTAACCCCGTTCACGCAGGTCTTTATAGACCACGTACTTAAGGTCAAAGTAAGGCTGAATGCCTGAAGCCTCTTTAAAGAACTCTTTCAGCGTGATCCCGAGGTCGAGTCGCTCCCGTTCTACGAGATAAGCAGCCTCAACGAGTGATAGCTCGAGGGCGTTTCCTTTCAGCCGACCGTAGTAGCTATACTCCTGCTCATCGAAGTCCCTCCTCGAGAGCACCACTTTGTCGCCTTTTATGTCAAACGCCATCGTCCCGCACCGTTTCCGTCATTTAGAAATGCTGATGACGAGATATTACTTTTTCCCCCGAATGCATAGCTTAAAATAGCAGCCTAGTGTGAGTCCTATTGTTGCGAGGTAGGCTTAGAGGATGCTCTTAGTTGCAGATGCAGTTAGCGAGGAGTTTGCACCTCTCTTTCCCTTTTCGTGTTTTAATCCAATGCAGTCGCAGGTACTGCCGAGCCTCCTCGGGTCAGATGATGATGTTGTTGTGGCAGCACCCACGGCATCTGGAAAGACCGTGCTCGCCGAGCTCGCAATGGTTCGCGAGCTCTCAAAACCGCAAAGTGGCAAAATCCTGTACCTCGCTCCGCTGCGCGCACTTACCAATGAAAAAGAAGGTGAGTGGCAGACCTTGTTCACGCCAATGGGCTTCGAGGTCTACGTTGTTTCTGGCGAGCGCGAGTTAGACCCGTCAAAAGCACGCAGCGCCCACATTATCATATCAACGCCGGAAAAATGGGATTCTTCCAGCAGAAAGCACAGCACGACACACAGGTTCGTCAGAGACGTTTCAGTAATTATCATCGATGAGGCACACCTCCTTGATTCTGATGAGCGCGGAGGCGTGCTTGAAGCGTTAATCACGCGCATGAAGCGCATCAAAGACACCAAAGTCCGGATCGTCGCGCTTAGCGCAACGATGCCCAACGTCAGCGAGGTCGCTCAGTGGGTAGGAGCTACAGAAGAGCACACTTTTGCCTTTGACGATTCTTACCGCCCCGTCCCGCTCAAAGCTGATGTTTTTGGGTATAATCCCGGCAAGAACAAGTTCTTAGACAAATATATTAGATTGTATAAAGCCGTCACATTAATCGAGCCTCACGTCCCTGATGGCCAAGCACTCATCTTTGTAGCAACCCGATCTGACACAACACAAGCGGCATCAAAGCTTGTTGAGATCTTTGCGACAAAAAGGAAGACACTCACGACCAAAGAGTCGGCACAAGTGGCTGCGCGAATAAAGAGCAAATCCCTGAGCGATGCTGTGCGCAACGGTATTGGTTTTCACCACGCCGGCCTTTTGAAACAAGACCGGGACCTTGTTGAGGCGGCTTTCAAAGCCGGACACATCAAAATACTGGTCTCAACTTCAACACTCGCCTGGGGCGTTAACCTCCCTGCACGAGTCGTCGTCATTCGAGACATCGCAAACGAGGCTATCGATGAGGAGATAAGCTCACTCGATCTCCTTCAAATGCTCGGTCGTGCCGGCAGGCCCCAGTATGACGAACGCGGTTTCGGGTGGATTATCGTACCGCGCGACCGCGCAGCGGGCTTCGTCGAGATGTTGCGCAATGGTCCCCCGATACGCTCGCAGCTGCACAAGACACTAAGTGAGCACTTGAATGCGGAAATCAGCATGGGCACTATTAAGAGCCGCGCGCATGCCAAACAGTGGTTTAGCGGAACGTTTTATTTTGTGCAACACCCTCAGTCGAGCGTTCTTTTGGACAATCACGTAAACGCCCTCATTGAACAAGGATTTGCCGTCGAGGCAGAAGATCTCCTGCTTCCAACTGATTTAGGCAAGCTCGCCTCGAAGTACTACCTGCGCCTCAACACAGCTCGAGGATTTACGCAGTTGAGAGAGTCGCCTACCGACGAGGAGCTACTTGACGCTGTCGCCTCAGCCGAGGAATTTGCCGATATCGCGGTGAGGCGGAACGAGGTCTCTGCGATAAAGCGTACGCAGCCAAGTTATCACGGACACAAGTCCAAGGTGCTCGCTATATTAGACGCATATATTGAGCGTGGAGAAGTCACCGAAGTGCTAAGGAGCGACGCATGGCTCATCCGACAAAATGCGCTTCGGCTCTTGTCCGCACTGGAAGCGTTCTTATTGCTCTTCAACGCACCGGAAACCGTCTTGCGAGCCAGAATTCTCGCTCTACGACTTGAATACGGAGCGCCAGAGGAGCTGTGCCCGTTGCTTCAACTTGACGGAGTGGGCATCAAACAAGCAACTCAGCTATATGCGCAAGGGATCAAGTCGCCGTTTGACATTACCCCAGCGGTGCTTTCCAGACTCGTTGCCGGCACGCGTATCGCACAGTCAATAGGGAAACTGCCCGAAATCGTAATTGACATGCTGTTGCCCGATTCGATAGCATTTGGACAAAGCGCTATGTGCCACGCAACTGTAACAAACGCTCGCGGAGGCACACGTGTGTCGGTAACCGTGTTCGCCAATGGACTCAAGATGCTTCGCGATAGCTTCTATCTGGCGAATGGATACGCCAAATCAATTCCCATCGGCATATATGGCTCTCAAAACGAACGAGTCACGTACCAAGTGCGAGTCGACCATCTCGATTGTGTCAAAGCTCCCCAGATCCGACAGAAAGAAATAGCGATCACCGATCTCCCTAGCGAACTGAAAGCAGCTATTAGTAGCGTGGACAGAGGGCCGGTGACTATTGGTAATGGACCACAAGCTCATGCGGAAGTACCGCACTTTTCGATCCCTCCAGCAGCGCTTAGAGAGGCGCATGGAGCAGGACCGTTGGAGGCGCCGCTCATGACCCCCCACGACGCCTCACACAGGAGCAGGAGCACGAAGCTGGACGTAGGGGACAAAGACGTGCACTTGAGATCCGTGGGACGCTGCAAGCAATGCGGCGATTCATTGAACCGCGCTGAAAGCGTAATAACGTGCGATTGCGGAGCTCTTTACAAGCTCCCTACCGGAGCGGAACTCACCGGAAGCACTTGCAGCTGCGGGCTGCCAAAGTTCAGACTCAAGCTTTTTGGCGTTGACGTGTGCATTGACCGTCAATGCGAGAACATGGATGATGTGATTGCTCAGCGCTTCGCAACAAGCGGTTTCATCTGCCCTCGCTGTCGTGGTCCCCTAACCGTCGTGCGCAGGAAGGGGATCATTGTGGGGTGTGCACAGTACTATGACGGGTGCAAGACCGCTTTCTTATTGCCTGCTAACGCAACGATCGTTGGACGGTGCAAGTGCGGGCTGCCGAAGCTGCAGCTGAAAACCAAGACTCGATGTCTCGACACCAAGTGCCGCGCGTAAGCACTACCTGGCAGGATCAACGCTTCCGATCCCGCAATGATTCTACAGCGCCGTCATGGCTTCCGAATTGTGGCGCTATCTGGGTCAAGACCACGCCATTCGACAATATAACCGAGAGCTTCCAAAACCTTCTCTGGAGATGAAATACCCTCTTCTTCGATTATACCAAGCGCGGCAGGAAGTACCCCCCCTTCAAGCGCTTTTAGTCTCTCTGCGATTGTATCAAGCTTGCGCTCGCTTACGAGAAGCGTGCCGATAAGACGGTAGTGCGCTGCTGGATTGGCCTGCAACCATCGCACGAGGGCCCCTACCGATACGGACTGTGCGTCGGCCAGTTGTGTTACGTCGATGACTTCTCCTGTGAGTTCAAGCCGTGTGCTGTCGATGGTTTGGGCCTGCTGCACGATGGCAGTTTCCTCTAACTGCTTCAGGTACTTGACTACCGGCTTCACGGGCACCTTCTTGTCGTAGAGGATGACCAAGCCTTTGACCTTCTCGAGCTGCGAACAATTGAGGCTTCGATCGACAGCGATCAGCAAGTTCTCAACGTCGAGCTCCCGCAGTTTCGCCAGCTTCTTCTTAAGGTACTCATCAGTCCAAAAACCGACCACCTCGAGGTACGCCTTCAGATGGTTCTTCTCAAAGCTGAAATCAGGGATGAATACGTATCGGCCGGCAACTAGCAGTTCCGGTTCTCTTTTGAGGTTCCAACCCAACTTTAAAGCCTTAAACGAGTGTGCGAACGCCGCTTCGACTGAGCTGTCATATCGCTCTCTTGTTGACTCGGCACCGTGCCCAGGAAGCCGATCTCTCACGTTCCCGCTGTCAAGCTCCAGTTCTAACAGCTTGGGTGCTTGTCGTTCCCCACCGACAACGTGTGCCTTGAGGTGCCATTCGTCAGCTTCGACAATAGAAGGGAGTAGTTTCGCAAGTGACGTGCCGTACCGTTCGGTCAGCTTGAAGAGCGATATAGGACCGTCAACGATGGTGCGATAAGCTCCGTCAGTTTGCTCTATCGCATACATGAGACCCAAATGCTTGAGCCGACTGAAAATGCGCTGGTAGTTGCTCCCGACCATAAACTCGAGAGAGGCAGCCTTGAACAGCAGCGTTTGTGTCAAGCTTAAATTGTACTGCTGGATAAGGTCTCGCGGATGGGGCGCGACAAAGCGTTCTAACACCAGCTCATCTTCGAAATCGCTCCAGAGCGACGCCTCGAGCTGCAATGACGAGAGACCCAGTTGCGACGCTGCCTCAGTTATAACCTTCTGCCTCAGCTCGTCGGTCGCGACGAGCGGATACCGATTTGCCTCTCTAAAGACTTCACGGCGCGCTTGTTTGGGATCAATGTGACTTCGCGGTTTGAACGTTGCTGCGCGGTCGAGCAATGCGACTAAGCCCCTCACCAGTCGAAAGTCAAAGCCGACTTCCTCAAACTGCTGACACTGGTCAGCCAGCTCGCCCTTTCGCTTGTTTAAGTGTGCTTCATACGTTTCGATCAAACGCGACGCCAGTTCTAAGTAACGGCCTTCAATCGGCACATAAACCGGTTTGATCTTTCCGGAGCGAGCGCGCGTGATAAGGAGATTGCTAGGGAGCATTCTCCGCGGCCCTCCATCTTCGCTTCCGGCGGTGACTCATTCCTGTTTCGGTGGTATCCCGCGTGACGATTTCAGTGAGTCTCGCGAGCTTCCCCTCCCGCTTACGCAGCACGCGCCCGAGGCGCTGAATGAATTCTCGGGAGCTACCGGTCCCGCTGAGAATAATAGCTTGCGAGGCATCGGGAACGTCGACCCCCTCGTCAAGCACTTTAGAGGTGACTATCATGCGATACTCCCCGTCGTGAAAGCTGGTAAGTATCTGTCTGCGCTCATCTTTGAAGGTCGTGTGCGTGATTGCCGGGATCAAAAAGGTTCGAGCTATGCGATGCACGAGCTTATTATGCTGAGTAAAAATGATAGTCTGCTCAGAGGGGTGCTCGAGAAGCAGTTCCTTTAGCACCTCCATTTTTGCGCGTGAGTTCAAAGCGATGTCTAAGGCCCGATTCCGAGCCAGAAGCGCTTTTCGAGCCTCCGGATCCCACGAGCTGCGTCTGATGAACGTGGCGAAATCGTGCGGCGTTCGCAGCGTAACGTTGCGGCGCGCCAGATAATTAGTGAATACAGCATAGCACCGCGAATACTCCTCCGCTTCGTCGGGCTCCAAGTCGACGGAGCGATACGCCACTTCATAACCGGAAAGGTGTTCGTCAGCGAGGTCCTGCACAGTCAGCTCATAGACTTTTCCCCCGATGAGGCGTAGGAGCTCGCTGTGTAGACCATCTTCGCGTTCATACGTTGCTGTTAGTCCAAGTCTCGCTGGCGATAGAAACATTTCAGCGATATGGCGATAACCTGCTGCAGGAAGGTGATGGACCTCGTCGAAGATGACTAACCCAAATCGATTGCCAAGCTCCGCTGCGCGCAAATACGCTGAGTCGTAAGTGGCAACGGTGAGTGGCGAGAGTACATTGTCACCGCCTCCGTACGCACCTACCTCGAGCTCAAATTCAGTCGCGAGCACGCGACGCCACTGCTCCATTAAATCGAGCGTAGGCACGACCACCAAAGCAGGAATTTGCAGCTTGCCGATTGCCCCAACCGCGACAACTGTTTTTCCGGCGCCCGTTGGGAGGACAACCGTCCCTCGTTTTCCCGCTTCCATCCACGAGTCCAGCGCGTCTCGTTGATAGTCTCGAAGCACGGTGCGTAGCTGCAGGTGTGGCACGGGAAGCAGCTTGAGCGCCTCGTCTACGTACTCGATATGGCTGTTCTCAAGGTAATCAATGACGTCTGCGTAGTGCAATGCCAACGCTCTGTATGCACCTGAACGCGCGTCCCAATGGGAGTTTGGTACACGCGTGTCCCCCCAAATCAGCAGGGTACCTTTGTCGTATTGAATCCTTACCCGCAATTAATTCACCTAGAGCCGCTACCGGCGGCTCTGCTCGGCTGGTCCGGCACTGTGTTCTCGCGAAAGAAGCAGCGTACAGCTTTTTATCCATTCGCCTCGAGCTGCACGCGTGGTGCCTACGATTAAGCGCGTTGCTCCCGCTTCATTGCACGTCCCTCTCGCTTCAATAACCTCTCCCTCATTGGCTTGCCCTGCATAGGTATGCGTATACGAAAGTACCTTCTTCACTGTTTCGTGCTCGATTTCGTAAATAGCAGGGCTGTCGAATGCGTAGCAATCGTTGGTCACCGCGGCGCGGATGGTCGCAAACCCATCGTCTATACCTCGCGGCTCAGCTACTATTTCATCGAGCCCACGCACGAACAACAAATCGAAGTATGTCTTTCCGATCAAACCCCGGTTCCACTTTCTCTGTTCGTGCAGCACGAACTCTTCGAACGTCAGTTCCGGGGAACGCTTTTGGTATATCTGCTGCCACACACGACTGTCAATCGGCGGCAACAATCCGCACTCTACGGCGTCGCGCAAAGCGGCTCTCCCACGCTCAAAGCTTGGCTTCCCGTAAAGAACAAAATCAATATCAGATGACTCCGCCGCAAGCCCGACAAGTCGAGAACCTGTTACCCCCATATGGTGCCGAGGGATTCCATACCCCTCAAGGAGCTCCACGATTCTCAAAACGCTCGCATCATCACAATGCTCTATGCATTGTTGTGGACGCTTCAGCTCTACGACGTCCTCGTACGGAATTGCGCAGAGTCCATTCAGATACATATAGGACTTGTACATCAGGTGTTGTGCTTCATCAAAGTCGACTTTGCGAAACCGCTTGCCATCCTGGCGCACTCTGTCGCCGTTTTTGTCTGGAACGTAGCGCAAAAAACCTTGGATATACGCCTTATTGTCGTACGAAACAACCGCGAAGATCCAATTCTCTTTAGTAATAACAAAATCTCTTATGCGAACAGGCTCGCTTACTGTCATCCCGCAATCGGGTTATCACTTTACCATTATTAAGCTTCCTCGATTGCGATGAGGGGTTTGTCGCGCGAAGCTCGTGCCTAACAAGGTCTCGCAGGAACAATTTCCTTTCATTTTCCATAGCAGCCGATTTTGGTTAATCAGGGGCCGCTTAATCAGTGGTTACAGGCCGAATCGGCTGTGTAGGGTCATTTTCTTCGTGTGCACGTCAGAGCGTCCCGCCGCAATTCCAGCTCCAATTCGGAATATGGGTAGGCGATGCTTCTCCCCCTAAATGCCCCCCACGCGTAAAAAGCACTTACAAATACGTGCGAAGTTCTCAGGTTAAACGGCGGCATTAGTAGGCGGCGCAATCATTTGCGGTTCGCAATCTGACGCGGGATTTCAGTCATTTCACACACGGTGTCGTACCCTGCACCTCGGCGCAAGACCACGCGATTGACGAGATCCACCACAGTTGAAGGACCTAAGGTAACCTGACCTCCTTCAAGCACGCAACCAACGCGGATGCTGACATCTTTTGCGCACATGGCAGGCTGCGCGCCTGTCACGTTCGCGCTTGTCGAGGTGATCGGAGCCCCGACATAATCAATCAGCGCCCGGGCTACCTTATGAGAAGGAAATCGGATGCCGACGAGGTTTGTGCCTGCCGTAAGGACGCCAGGAACGATATCCTTTTTTCGTAAGAGAACAGTGACAGGCCCTGGCAGCAACTGGTGGAGAAGGTTAACGTCTTCGACGTACGCAACGGCTTTTATCATGCCGAATTCAGAAACAGCAAGCGAAATAGGCTTCGACGAAGTCGCTTGTTTAAGGGCGATCACTTTCCTGACCGTTGATTCTTCAAGCGCTAACGCGCCTAGTCCGTAGACGGTATCGGTCGGATAAGCAACGATCCCGCCGGCCCTGATAGCGTTAGCAGCGCCCTTTATACTTCTCGTAATCCGAATAGGGGCCACAGTAAGCCTCACACAAAAAAAGCTATAGCTTTCAGTGTCGCCGTTTAACGACGGCTATATCTCCGAGCGTCAAGTTTCCGGACGGTTTGCCCCGCTGCGCTTTTTCCCGCCCGATTTCGATGAGGAGGTTCACGTTCAGCGCCTTTTCGAGTTTCTTTCGGAGTTTATCGTCAGGCGTTAGTTCCTTTCGCTCAATTTTCTTTATCACGAGCGCTTTTTCCATTATTTTCGCTGCGAGTTGCTCCTGCGTTATTCCAGCTCTTTTTCGTGCGTTTTTAACGATGTCATCAAAGTCGGGATCGAGTTCGCCCGCCATTTGTCGATAGATGTCCCGATACCTAGTGCGGGTATGGGCAGTAACTTTGTTTGCCGGTCCGATGAGCGTTTGAGGACGGCGTATTTCCGTGCCAAGGCCTGAACATGCAGCACACGTTTCGAGCTCCGCCCCCTCAACAATAACGCGTTTAGGCCTTCCTAGGATTTCTTTCCCGCATAATTCGCAGTGCATGGCTTTCCTCGAAAAAAGGATATATAGCATGCAATATTAAATACCATGCGGAGGAAACGACAGTGGAAGACTCTTTTGACGAAAGCGAAAAGAAGGGCAGCGACTTTTCTGAATACCTCCTGGACCGCGTTCGTCAACTTGAAGAACGTAATCTCAAGCTCCGTGATGCCAATCGCAAAGTCGAAAACGAGAAGAGATCGGCTGAGAATCAGAAGGTACGCTACGAGCGCGAAGTCCGAAAACTCAGAAGTGAGCTTGAACGACTCAAGGGACCCCCTTTGCTTGTTGGAACGGTACTGGATGTGCTCGACGACAATCGAGTCGTAATCAAGAGCTCAACCGGCCCGAAGTTCGTTGTCAACGCTTCACAATTCATTGAGCAAGAGCTTATCGCCGGCGCCAGAGTGGCGCTGAATCAACAGTCCCTCGCTATCGTCGGCGCTTTGCCACCATCGAAGGATCCGACCGTTTACGGGATGGAAATCATTGAGACACCAACGGTGAGCTACGATGATATCGGCGGCCTAGACGCTCAGATTCAAGAGCTTCGAGAGACGGTAGAACTCCCACTGTTAAAGCCTGAGCTATTTGAGCGAGTAGGGATAGAGCCGCCTAAGGGCGTACTTCTCTACGGAGCTCCCGGAACCGGCAAAACGCTTCTTGCAAAGGCAGTTGCAAAACACACAGAATCAGTTTTCATTCGAATCGTAGGCAGTGAGCTCGTGCAGAAGTATATAGGTGAGGGGGCTCGACTCGTTCGAGAGTTATTTGAAATGGCCCGGGAAAAGGCCCCCAGCATTATCTTCATCGATGAGCTTGACGCCATAGGAGCAAAGCGCCTGGATAGCGCGACTTCAGGGGACCGTGAAGTGCAAAGGACGCTTATGCAGCTCCTCGCCGAAATGGACGGATTTGAAAATCGGGGCGATGTTAAGATCATCGGTGCGACCAACAGGAGCGACATACTCGACCCTGCATTGCTTCGGCCCGGGCGCTTTGATCGCCTTATCGACATCCCGCTGCCAACCTACGAAGCACGCGTTGAAATTGTCAAGATCCACACGTCCGGTATGAACCTGGCTCAAGAAATTGATGCCGAGAAGATTGCCAAGCTCACCGACGGTGCCAGCGGCGCTGACATAAAAGCTATTGCGATGGAAGCCGGCATGTTTGCTATCCGAGCGGAACGCGAGTCCGTGATAGTTGCCGATTTCGACGATGCCGTGCGCAAAGTCATGGGCATGCCTAAAGCAGAGGCGCAGCAGCTGGAGTCAATGTTCGCGTAGCTCATTGACATTCCTCACGACCGTGTTTGTCGATTAGCGGATGCTACTCGCCACAGCCAAAACAGTCGACGCTCGTTTGGGTGAATTCACAGCAACGTTTCCAGACTAAAATTACTGCAAGCGCTCTACGTTTTTCCGCTAATCTCGCGATAACTTAGATAAAATCGTTGTAAGGCCGTAATATTGCTCACAATAGCCACAAAGACCATCATCCAGCCTAGCAACGGAAACCAGATGATGTTCGCGGGAAATATCAAGTTGAGCAAAGCGACGAAAAATACGAGGACGAGTCTGTCGGCTCTGCCGAGCAGGCCGCGATAATTCCTGCCAACGCCAAGCGCCTGCGCCTGAGTCCCTAGGTAGCTCGTCATAAGGACACCCAAAATCGCGACAAGACCAATCTGCCAGGCCACATATCCGCCCAGCGTAATGCCGCCGAATATGAAAATATCAGAATACCGGTCACCAACGTGGTCTATGAGATCCCCTTGCTTCGACTCGCTGTTAGAACTCCGCGCCAAGCACCCATCAAGCGCGTCGAAGAGCGCATTGCACGCAAGTGCCACTATCGCCAAAGGAAGCACTTGACCATAAAACGCAGCTCCGGCAACTATTGCCGAAACGAGGGAAATTACGCTCAGCTGGTTTGCACTCACGCCGTGCCTATATAGCAGGAGCGCGAGCGGACTTAACATCCGCCCCATTGGTCCCCGGTATACGTCAAGCGTCATTTAAATATCCAGTCCAGTCGTATTGGCCAGGCGCGAAGCGCTCAAGGCCCTGTCCTTGCGTGATTTCCCACACGAGCCGTGCCGAGATACTCGGCGTCCCTGTCGAGTCTACTTCGTAAACGTTGTTCCTGTGCACCTCAAGGGCTTCAACGAGGATTACATCAAGGATTTCAGCTTCGAAGTTTTCACGTATTTTGTTATCTGAGAACCCCTTTTCCTTTAGACGCGCGCGAAGCACGTCCGGATCGGTCCTGAGAACAACTACACGGTCGACTGGGAGGTGATGGGAGAGGTGCCCCTCTAGTACTAGGCCGTCTGAAAAAGGGTGGGCGTTTAGAGCCTCAATATCAACGATGAGGCAGTGACGATTTTCGTCCCACCCAGTGTAATATCCGTGAGCGCGGATCACTTCGTTCAAGTCCACGACCTCCAGGCCGTAGCCGTCGCTGAGCATCTTGCTTATCGTCGTCTTGCCGGTTCCTGGAGTTCCCGTAAGAGCAGTTTTCATAGGCAGGGGCTGAAATCAGGTTGAAGTCACGAACTCGTTGATGGCGTCGATAAGTGCCGTATTTTGCCACGGTTGGCCGACTGTGATCCGCAGATGCGAATTGGAACATCCACGAAATGTGTCGCAGTTTCGAATGATTATGCCTTTGCGCAGCAGATATTCCAACAGTTCGCGAGAGTTATACGGCGCAGCGTCAACGAACACGAAGTTCGCCTCGCTTGGGTAAGTCTTTAGCGGGAGCTTCTCGCGAATGTATTGTCGCCCCAGTTCAACCATGGAGACCGTCCGCTCCAAAAAAGCGCGATCAGAAAGCGCTGCTATGCCGCCCTTAACGGCTAATTGATTTACCGAAAATGCGAGCATAAGTCTATCGTAAGAGTGCGCTAGTTCTTCATTAAGAACCGCATAGCCAAGACGCAACCCGGCCAGTCCGAATGCCTTTGAAAACGTCCTAGAGACCATCAGGTTGTCGAAATGATTCACAAGATCAATGTGACTCTCTGACGCAAATTCAGCGTAGGCTTCGTCAAGTACGACTAGAGCTTCCGTTGATCTTAACAAGCGCTTCAGCGCTGCTTTTTCGATTGCGTTGCCGGTCGGATTGTTAGGCGCACAAAGGAATATTAGCTTGGTCCTATCTGTAAGTGCTCCGATGATAGCGTCGACGTCGACTGAAAAATCGGCCGCGCGGTCGACGTAAACGCACGTGCCGTGTCCTGCTTCTACGATGACCTCGTAGTACGAATACGTGGGCACAGGGATGACTGCTTGATCGTCAGGCACGAGCAGATACCGGAGGAGCGTGTTGAGGAGATCGTCGGAGCCGTTGCCAACAATAATGCGCTCAGCCGCACACCCAACGTACCGTGCTAAGGCGTCCTTCAGGTCGCCGTACCCAAGAGAGGGGTAAACGCTTATTTCGCTTAAATGTCGCTTAATCGCTTCAACCGCTCGCGGGCTCGGCCCCAAGGCGTTTTCATTTGACCCTAGTTTGATAACCTGGTCAAGATTGATACCATAGGCTCGCGCTACGTCTTCAGCACTCCTACCGGGGATGTACGTTGATGGCACGCTCAACTACCGCTATAGCCGTTTCAATTTGCTCTTTTGCAATCACGAGAGGGGGCACGAACCTTAAAACGTTTTCTGAGGTGTTATTCAGCAATACACCACTCTTTCTGGCAAAGTCAACTACAGGGACAACCGATCGCGACGACTCGTACGCCACCATGAGTCCCTTGCCCCTTACGTCAACGGTGTATGGCGATTCGATGCCACTAAGCAGTTTTTTCAGCAGCTCACCCTTGCTTCGTGACTGCTCTACGAGATGCTCGCTTTCAATAACGTCGATCGTCGCAAGAGCTGCTGCACACGCAAGGGGGTTACCGCTTTGCGTGCCGCCGTGATCTCCAGGCGCGAACTGAAATGACTCGCGCGACATCATAGCGCCGACTGGAAAGCCGCCGCCCATGCCCTTCGCAAGCGTCATAACGTCCGGTATGACGTTAGCGTGCTCGCAGGCAAACCATTTTCCCGTTCTCGCGAAGCCAGTTTGCACTTCGTCGACGATCAAGATGATTTCGCGCTCCGTACAAAGCTCTCGAACCGCTGCGAGGTAATCATCTGGAGGCACGTTAACCCCCCCTTCTCCTTGAATCGGTTCGACGATGACTGCAGCGGTGTCAGCGGTAACCGCTCCGGCGATAGCGTTCACGTCGCCATAGTCAACGAAGGTGACGCCGTCGATCAGAGGCTCGAATGGTTGCCGAATTGCCTCTTTCCACGTCACGCTGAGTGAGCCCATAGTCCGCCCGTGGAATGCGTTTTTGGTCGAAATGAAACCCTTCTTACCGGTTACCTTCCGTGCAAGCTTCATCGCAGATTCATTGGACTCCGCTCCGGAGTTTGTTAGGTACAAGCGCTCCATACCGGTCAATTTTGTCATGCGCTCGGCCAAACGCGCTTGAATCTCTGTGTAGTACAAGTTTGAGGTGTGGATGAGCTTCTCCGCTTGCGCTTTGATGGCGTTGACCACACGTGGGTGGCAGTGACCTACGCTGTTAACTGCGATTCCAGCGACGCAGTCGATGTAGTCATTGCCGTCGGTGTCTGTAACGATCGCACCTGTGCCGCGTTCAATCACTAGCGGCTGACGCGAGAACACAGGCATGTAATGCTGCAACTCTTGAGCGACTATCCTTTCTTTTCCGCTTACCCGCATTTCTGACACGTCCTAATCAGAGTCTACTAGAGTGCGTCCGTCCGCACCCTATAGCGAACTTCTAAGAGAGTTCTAGCAGACATAGATTTCATGCGCGCTATTCAAATTCGATAGTGGCAGGCGGCTTCGGCGTGATGTCATAGACTACGCGTGCGACGTCTGGGAGTTCGCTCGTTATGCGTGAGGCGATTGTCCGAAGCGCCTCATAAGACAATTCAAGCACGTCAGCAGTCATCCCGTCTCGCGACTGCACGGCGCGCACTGCAATTATCCAACCGTGCACACGCACATCGCCTTTGACGCCTGTTCCTTTCTCAAGCAGCGCTGCGAAAGTCTGCCACGGATTGTGCTTTAATATCTCTTGCTCGACAATTGCGTTCGCCTCGCGGACGATGTGGATCTTCTCCTCGGTTACTTCCCCGATAATGCGGACTGCTAACCCTGGTCCGGGAAACGGCATGCGCTCACTGACTTCAGGCGGCAATTTAAGTGCTCGAGCGAGTTCACGTACTTCGTCCTTGTATAGATACTTGAGGGGCTCAACCACCCCGTTGAATTCCATCACAGAGGGGAGGCCACCCACGTTATGATGCGATTTGATCTGCCCTTCAGACTCGATGATATCGGGATAAATCGTACCTTGCACCAAGTAGCTAACTTGCTTCTGCCTCGCCACTTCTTCAAATATGCGTATAAATATCTCGCCGGTTACCTTTCGCTTCTCTTCGGGGTCTGAGACTCCCTGAAGCGCATTGATAAACCGCTCTTTTGCGTCGATCACGGTCAACGGCATGTTCCGAAACGCCTTCCTGATGTTCTCAGTCTCGCCCTTCCTCATAAGTCCCGTGTCGACATACACAGGGTACAGGTTGTCTCTCAACGCTTGATAAGCAAGCGCTGCACACACAGAGCTATCTACGCCGCCAGAGAGAGCGATGATTGCTCGCTGAGTTCCTACTTCTTTCTTGATTTCTGCGATCGCGTCCTCAATAAACTTCTCGCTGTCTACCATAAGTTGAATCGTTTCTCTGCTTCTGCTGTTAATCGCGCTGTCACGTGTTGCGTCACGCGCTAGTATCCATATTGAGCACGGCCCGCACGAATTCACGAAACGGGGGCGATGGCCTGCCCGGTCGGGACTTGAATTCGGGATGGAACTGTGTGCCTACAAAGAATCTTTTTGTAGGGATCTCTGCAATCTCCATTCGGATCCCGTCTCGTGCCTTCCCCGAAAACAGCATTCCATTTTGTTCGATAAGCTCAACACAGTCCGGATTCACTTCGAACCGATGTCTGTGGCGTTCAGTCACTACGGGACTTTCGTACATGGAACGTGCGCGCGTCTCAGGCGAGATGATGACGTCATAGTTGCCCAGTCGCATAGTACCCCCCATGTGATCGACGTCAAGCTGTTCGGGCAGCACATCGATGACGTGAACACCTGTAGGATCCAATTCAGCGCTCGTTGCTTCGAGCTCTAGAACGTTGCGACAAAACTCGACTATTGCCAGTTGGAAGCCAAAGCAGATTCCTAAGAAAGGAATGTCATTTTCGCGTGCGAAGCGAATTGCGTCTATCTTTCCTTCGCTTCCCCTCGGACCAAACCCGTGTGCGACCAAAATGCCGTGCACCGCTCTGAGCGCCTCGAGAGCGTGCGAGTCCTCTGCGTCTACGAGTTTAACGTCGATGCCCCCGCCCAGAGCACTGGCAGCGTGCTTGATGGCCTCTTTGATGCTGAAATAAGCATCTTCAAACATATACTTGCCAACGATAGCGATTGATCGCGATATAGGCGGGCTCTTCATCACGTCCCAGGGGCTCGCAGCCTTCTTTTCGAGTCCGAGCTTTTCAACAAGGTAATCACCTAAACCTTCCAGCTCAAGGAGCGAGGGCACCTGGTAGATGTCAGGCACATCATACGCGCTTATGACCGCGTTCAAAGGCACGTCACAAAACAGCGAGATTTTAGCCCGCGCATCTTTACCGAGCGGCGTTTTTGCACGGCCCACGATGACGTCAGGACTAAGTCCGAGCTCCCTTAGGCTCTTAACTGAGTGTTGAGTCGGCTTCGTTTTGTGATCGCCGGTCATATCCTCCGGAACGAGCGTTACGTGGAGCAGCACGAAGTGGTCCTCTTCACTATGCATCTGTCGGACCGCTTCCAAAAAAGGCATGCTCTCTATGTCGCCGACGGTGCCGCCCACCTCAACCACGCATACGTCAGCCTCGGCCTTATCCGCTACGGTCCTGATGCTATTCTTTATCTCATCGGTTATGTGAGGGATAATCTGAACCGTTTTCCCTAAGTAATCCCCGCGCCGCTCTTTTTCGATGACCGACTTGTAGATCTTACCTGTCGTGATGTTGTGATCGCCCGTGAGCTCGACGTCGAGGAACCGTTCGTAGTTTCCAAGGTCGAGGTCAACCTCGGCCCCGTCCTTGAGCACGAATACCTCGCCGTGTTGGAAGGGATTCATGGTGCCGGCATCAATGTTTATATACGGATCAATCTTTATCGCCGTTACGTTGTGCCCGCGGTTAATCAAAAGTCTACCCGCTGAGGCGGCTGTGATGCCCTTTCCAAGACCGCTCATGACTCCGCCAGTGACAACGACGTATCGCATCCTTTAGCCCTCCACAATGCCAAAGATGATTTTATCGTTCTAATATACTGCTGAAAAGCTATTTATACTACAGAATAATGCCCGGCCTAACGGCGGAATGCTTTTGGTGGTAAAAGTGCGCGATATCGCCGCTAGCGGCGCTTATCGCACGACGCGGTCACTTCTTCCTGAAACTCGTCAGTCTAGCAGCCTCCACGTGTAGTACGCTAAGACCACTACGACGATGAAGCCAAGGATCGCCACGCCGTAGCTGATGCCGCCGGTGCCAAGGAGTATGAGCGCAATGATCACGCCGATTCCCAAGAGGATGTACGGAAGATTCCTCATCCCCCTGATTCTCTTTGCATCTAAACGAAGATCGGGCCACTGCAGGCGCACTGAAGGCCGCCGAACCGTCACGGGACGCGCCTTGCTTCGATAATCCGGTCGCGAGAGGTCCTCATCGACATCAATGGCATCAAGCGGCGGTTCGTTTTCCAGTTGTCCGATTTGCAGAATGAAGCTCTCCTCCCGTGAACCATATGCGGTCGATATGCTTATCTCCCCCTCATAAAGCTCCTGTTGGCCTACAGGATTTGAGATGGTTGCCGTGAGCAGTTCTTCACCATCGACATACGGGTTGTTACGATTAAAGGTTACCTTGTCTTTGACAGCGCCTCGTGATGAGAGGTAGACGTGGGTGGGAGCTTCGAAATTAATTATGTCGATGTCGAGCGTCGCCTTGCCGCCGGGCTTAAGCGGGAGTCGAATTAAGGGTTCGTCGATTTCGATGGATTGCAATCCCTTCCTGTTGATATACACGCTCTGCATACGTTCACCTCAGTTCAGGCGGCAGTAAGTTGGGGATCCCCTCGTCTATTGGATAGTACACGTTGCAGACCGCGCAATAGAACGTGCCTTTAATAATCTCACCTGCCTCTTCGCTCTCGACCTCTAGCACGAGCGGGCCTTTGCAGACAGGACAGCACAATATGTTCAGCAGCTCACTTTTCATTTCAGCCGTCCTCCGATGCGCCCTGCGCTGTCACGCGCGTTTGAGCTTCTCCTCCCTCAAGTCGACTATCTCAGCTAACTCCGGTCCAGTCGAAAGCAGCGTAAATGGAACGCCCACTTCCTTCTCAGCTTCGCGCAGGAACGTCCGTACCTTTGTCGACAAATCATCGTACTGGTCAACCCCTCTGACGTTTGGATCGAGCTTGTCAAGCCCTGTTATACCAACCTGCGTCGCGCCGTTTATCATGGCAGAATAAGCGGCCATTTTAGGGTCCCACCAGCCAATACGCCGTGGCCGTCCGGTAACGGTGCCAAATTCCTCGATTTCGAGTTTTTTGGCTTCTCCTTCGCTCATTTGAGTCTCAAAGGGCCCCTCCCCGACGCGCGTAGGAAACGTCTTGAAGACCACGATCGTGTCATCGATGCGCGTCGGACCGACTCCTACGTCGGCAGCAATCTGACTGGCTGTCGTGTCTTTTGACGTTACGTAGGGGAAGGTCCCGTAAAAGAGAGAGATTCCGAAACCCTGTGAGCCCTCCAAAATCACGTTTTCCCCGGCCTCAAGAGCTTGGTTTGTTTCGGCAGCTGCGTCTGTCAAAAACGGTGAGAGTTCTTGTATCTCGCTAGCTTGGATCGTCGTTCTTCTCGCTCGATCGGCAGCAGCCGGTCCGCATCCAGTCCCGGTAGACCCGATCGTGCGCGAAAGGTGTGGGTCATCTTTATCGATAGTGATATGTTTTTTTTCGATTATCGCGCAACGATAGTCAACGCCGACGCGCTTCACGTCTTCAAGAAGCTCTGCTTCACTAAGAAGAACGCGCGGATCCACAAGCACGCCTGCGCCGATGAGCAGGCGCGCGTTCGGGTATACGAAGCCTGAAGGTATCATGCGCACGCCGAACTTCCGCCCGCTGACCTCGATGGTATGGCCGGCATTAGGGCCAATTCCGCCGCGAGCGATGATTGCAGGTTTGTCTGCAAAAGCGATGTGCGAGACTATCTTGCCCTTTCCTTCATCTCCGAAGAAGCCACCAACAACTATCGTAGATCCCATGCGCCGTCACTCAAATCGATAAAAGGGCGTTCTTTTGCGTGCGATATCGCGCCTGAAACGTCACAAACACCCGGTCAACAGTATAGGCTCGCAATATAAAAAAACATGCTTTTAGATCCCACGTCGTCCTCGATTGGAAAACGCGCAGCGAAGCACTAATAACAGAGCGTTTCATGTTAGCAATAGCAGGTAACACTATGAAAGCTGACGCTGTCAAGATCGTAGATAACGTCTACTGGGTAGGCGTATTGGACTGGGACATACGAGCATATCACGGCTATACGCTGCACGGAACGACGTACAACGCGTATCTCATCTTCGGTGAGGGCCGCACCGCCCTTATTGACAACGCATATCCAGGCGCGTCCGCGCAGATGTGGGCACGCATTCAAGATGCGTGCGAAAGGGAGGGGCGGCCGTTCTCACTTGACGTCGTCATTCAGAACCATATCGAGCTCGATCACAGCGGGGCGTTGACCGAGGTTCACCGCAAGTTTCCCACTGCGCCCATTTACTGCACCGAGATTGCGGCTAAGGGGCTCAAGAGGCACTACGCTTCACTTGAAGAGGTGGCCTTCACTACCGTCAAGACGGGCCATGAGATTGCGCTCGGGGGTAAGACGTGCCTATTCCTCGAGGCACCGCTGCTGCATTGGCCGGACAGCATGTTCACCTTCCTGAAAGAAGACGGGATACTTTTTTCGAACGATGCCTTTGGCCAACACCTGTGCTTTGCGCAACGATATGACGCTGACGTTGCAGAATACGTGCTCATGCAGGCCGCTCAGAAGTTCTATGCAAATCTCATCACACCGCTATCTCCCTTGGTGCTCAAGAAAATGGACGAAG